>Ga0194130_10000042_pt1 | contig 235949 bp, 197 predicted proteins | sample TA2KigsurfametaG_FD_160084 | JGI IMG/M metagenome (GOLD analysis project Ga0194130, IMG submission 160084) | Freshwater microbial communities from Lake Tanganyika, Tanzania - TA2015050 Kigoma 12 surface | ecosystem: Environmental > Aquatic > Freshwater > Lake | place: Tanzania: Lake... | reverse complement strand
GCTTCAAAAACACGCCGATGAATATCAATCGACAATGCTGTCGGCATGACTCCCCTCCTTGGGACCTATTGCCATTACAGCTGCAACTCAGTTATTCTTCAATATATTTATCTGAAGTCTACTCTAGAATACGGTAGAGATCATATTGCAGCCAAACCGTTGCCCCGTACCCGGAATCACCGAGGGCTTGCCCCGCCTGCCATATGAGGTTCCGGCCTGGTGGTCCGATCTCAAGCCCATCTCGTCGCCCTATTGGATCTCGCCGTTTGCCGCCTCCGCTATCCCGCCAGATGAAGGGACAGGTCGATTCCATCATCGGACGCGCGAGGGCCGGGTTTTTCTCATAGTCGCGGCGAATCGGCATTTGAAGCGTCCACTCCCGCCAAGGGGAGCACACGGTTGCGCGGGAAAGGCCCAAGCCGCGTCCCGTGGTGAATTAACTCGCGCACCGCTTCCCGTATTCACAACGCGAACGATAGCTTTCAGTTGGTCCGGACATCGGACCATGATCTGGCGGACGATTGCGGTCGCCTGATGCGGCTTGAACTTCGTATGCCCCTTGGACCTTCCACAACGTCCTAAAATCAGACTACCAATGCCTCCGGACCGGTGGGAGTTCAGCCACCGGAATAAGGCTGCCTTGTCTGCCGCGAAAATCAGCATGGCGTCCACTGCCTTGACACCCTGCTCCTCGACTGCGGATACCACCCGCTGCCTCAGGTCATGAAGGGCCGACGATAACAATTTCCTGCCATCTTGGGTGCTCATGAATCCTTTGGCGACAACTCCCAAAGAGTCTTTTATTTACTGACCTGGTCAGCAAAAGGTATATCAAGTAATTTTGTTATACCTTGAAACCTAAATATTCCATTGAATTCATACTGGCCAAGAAAAGCCGCCTAACCAAGAAAAAAGCCACCAAGGTGACCCTTGGTGGCTCGGTTTTCATTGGAGGCGCGGGGAGTCGAACCCCGGTCCCGAAGCGCTTCCATGTGGTGTTCTACATGCGTAGCAGGTTCTAGTTGACGGGCCTGCCTTGCGGCAGCCAGTCGTGTTCATTCCTCTCCCACCGAACAGCAGGTTTGAGAGCAACTAGCCGGTTGTGAGTTTTAGCCCGGGCTTCCACCAGCATAACCCCTTGCGGGATTTCCAGCCCAAGCGAGCCTGACTTACGTCCGCGCCGCAACCCCTCAGGCGGGGATCACGACATGGGGAGGCCTACTTAGGCCGCCAGGGTCAACTGCGGTTCAGCAGTTGTAGTGCGATCGGATATTTACGTGGCCATCCGATCAACCACGGCACGCTCACCACACTTCCGTTCGCCCGGTCGAAACCAGATCGCCCCCTTTCCCTTTCGGGCTTATCGGGGGTTTTAATTCCCCCGAACATACTATACGCTGCCCATCCTGTGATATTCGTTCAATCCCTGAACATTCCTTTCCAGGATGACTCCTAGCAGGACATTATTGTCATGTTTAGCGCTTTCTCGGCTTTCCTGATTTGCACTGTCTTCGGGGCGGATCCAACGACCATTCCCCTTTGGACCGGCAAGGCACCCATGCTGCTGCCCGAAAAACCAAATGACGCTCCGACCCTGACGATCTACAAACCCGCCAAGGAAAAATCCGTTCCCACGGCGATCGTCGTATGTCCGGGTGGTGGCTACGGAGGCTTGGCCATTGGGCATGAAGGGAAGGAACCCGCTGAATTCCTCAATTCCATCGGGATCACGGCATGCGTGCTCAAATATCGTCACGCACCAGGGTACAGGCATCCCGTGCCGATGATGGATGCCCAGCGGGCCATCAGGCATGTCAGGTTTCATGCCCGGGACCTTGGCGTTGATTCATCCAAAATCGGTATCTGGGGATTTTCCGCGGGAGGGCATCTGGCTTCGACGGTAAGCACTCATTTCCAGGGAGAGGGACTCGACGCCACGGACCCGATTGACAAGGTTTCCAGCAGGCCGGATTTTTCAATCCTTTGCTACCCGGTCATCACCCTTGATCCTCCCCATGCCCACATGGGGTCGCGTCGCAACCTGCTTGGAAACAATCCTGATCAGGCCTTGGTGACCAGCCTCTGCAATCACCTTCAGGTCAGCAAGGAGACACCCCCCACATTCCTGTTCCATACCAAGGCGGACAAGGCAGTCGTTTTCGAGAACAGCAAGCTCTACCAAGAAGCATGTCAGAAGGCGGGGGTTCCTGTCGAACTCGTCGTTTATGACCAGGGGCAGCATGGCGTTGGCTTGGCTTCCAAGGATCCGATTTTGTCGGAATGGCCAAAGAAATTGCAGAAATGGATGGACTCCCGCGGATTGCTGATGCCTGCCCGTCGTGTTGAGCCGTGACGAATCTCGAGGAAGTCCAAGGAGTTTTGGCGTCAAAACTCAAGGAAAAAATCCTTTCCCTGGGATTCCACCAAGTTGGAATCGCGCCCGCCGTGGAAGCCGACGGATTTGCGAGGCTTCAGGACTGGATCAGGGAAGATGCCCATGCCGGAATGGAGTACATGGCAAGGCATGCCCTCGCGCGGCGCCATCCCGAATCGGTTTTGAATGGGGTTAAAAGCGTGGTGATGGCCGCCATGTCCTACCGTGGGCCACAACCTGATGACGAACAAGCGATAGGTAAAGTGGCACGATACGCCCGAGGACCGGATTATCATGAGACTCTCAGGGAAAGATTGGGAGAAGCCCTTGAGTGGATCATTGAAGCATCGCCGGGAACCAAAGGACGAGTGGTGGTCGACACGGCTCCTCTGATGGAGCGCGATTTCGCACGGCGGGCCGGCTTGGGTTGGATTGGCCGCAACACCATGCTGATCCACCCTCAAATTGGAAGTTTCACCGTCCTGGGCGCGATCCTTCTCGACATTTCCCTCACCGAGGATGCGCCATTCATCCATGACAGGTGTGGTTCTTGCACGGCATGCTTGAAAGCGTGTCCTACCGGGGCGCTGGGTGCCCATGGGTGGCTCGATGCCCGGAAATGCATCAGCTACTGGACAATCGAGCATCGCGGCGAGGGCCCGGATTGGCTGCCGGACCAACTCGAAGGCTGGATCTTTGGTTGTGACATCTGCCAGGAAGCCTGTCCGTGGAACAGGAAGGCTTTCATCGGTGAAACACCACTGGGCCAGGATGCTGGAATGGCGGCGATTGATCCAAGATCGATTCTGGAGGCTGACGACGCGACATTGAAATCGATGTTCAGGGAATCCGCCTTATGGCGCGCGCGCCCCCAAGGGTTGCGGAGGAACGCGCTTTGGCTGATCGGATCCCGCGGCGATTCGCGCGACCTTGCAAGCGTTAACCGGTTTGTCAACGATTCCGATTCAGGGGTTCGCTCGGCCGCCAGGTGGGCAAAATCCAGGCTTGAACCTTCTCAGTAAGGTTTTGGCAAGGTCGCGCTTTTGCGCCATGCGGATAGCCAAAGTTCCGATGTGAACAAGACGCCCCGCTTGCATCGCTGCACGACAAACTCACGGCTTTCCACGGTTGGTTTTTCAAATGACCCAGCGGCATCAAGTTCATACGCCTTTTGAACGAACCCGTGGCCATGGAGGATTTCCTCCATGACCCGTTCCCTTGTTGAGGAAATATTTGAGGGCTTCAGTCCGCGCGCCAGTTCTTCCACTGTTATTCCATGTTTTTCAGGAAATGAATCAAGCCGGGCGTGAATTCCCTTCTGCATGATTTTTCCCTTGCCATCGGGTTTACCGTCAAAATCTTTGGTTGTGTGAAGGGGCATCGAGCAGTCGCCGGTGTAATGGGCAAGAATACCAGCCTGGATGATGCACTTGGCGCGAATGATGGCGCTTTCGGGATTGGCGCGATGGTCCTGGAATGCGCAGGCCAATCTTTCGTGAGCTTCCAGCAACGCGAACGGAAGCATTCCCACGATTTCAGCCTTCCGGTTTTTCATCTTGAGCCAGTCAAGCATCTTGTACCTGTCCGCTGGAAGGTCGGCTTTTTCAAGATACTCAAGATCGAGGAAATGCTCGGGACTTTCGGCGGCGCGAAGGTGCGGAAGTTCCTTGTTTTTCCACCTGTCGGGATCGCCTGATATCTGCCCGAGATCCTTGCCAGCCGCCCTGATGAATGCCGGAACCTCCACAGGCAGGACTTGGCTTGCTGCTTCCGCGATTCTCGCATGGCCTTCCACCCACCAAGCCTTCGCGCATTGAGGGCCATGGGAGAACGCCAGCATTAATGCCAGCAATCCAGCTGCCATGAATATCCATATTTTCATGTGGGTCTATCCCGAAGAAGATTGTTTGGGATGTTTGGGTAACCTGATTGGGTCATTGCTTGCTGTTTTATTCCCAACTTAGGTTGATGATTACGAATTTTCATACCAACAGACGATAAAGCATCCATGGGTTATTGGAATGACCCGTTTCCGAGGGAGTGGGCCATGGATTGGTCCAAACGCGCCTGCTGGTTGGCTGCCCTTGCCGCATTAATCGGTTTTGTACCCCGATTGATTGCGCAGGCGCCCGGATCGGGCAACGGCGTTCGTTTGGCAAGTCCCATTCCCTTGCCGACTTCCGCCAACCCTGCTCCCGAATCACCGTCTCCGGTGCAAAGAGTTCAATATCAACCTGCCCCGCAGCCGTCATCCATCAAGTTGGTTCAGGCTGAAGCGCCTTCGCCCCCTCCTCCCGTTTTGCAATCTGGTCCCGGGGCAGTTCCTCCTCCCGCTTTCGGACCTCCTCCCGGCAGCGTTCCTGCCTCCGGGTTCAATCCAAACCAGCCATTGTCGGGGCAGGGGGGAGGTCAGTTCTTCAATCAAGCTGGAGAATACCTTGGCATCACGGGTGGCACGCCTGGGCGGAGGTGGTTCCAAAGCGATCATGCTTTCGACCAGATGATCAGCCCCGTCACCAATCCGTTCTTCTTTGAGGATCCCCGCGCCTTGACCGAGGTGCGGCCCATATTCGTCTATCAGGCCATCCCTGGGTCAAACCCCGTGGCCAGTGGCAGTCTCTTCTGGTATGGCACCCAACTTCGCGCCGCCCTCACGGAAAAGCTCTCGCTCACCATCAACAAATTGGGTGGCATTGGCGTCACGGGGAGTTCTTCGTTTCCATTGGATCAAAGCAGGTTTGACTCCAACGCGTTCAGCGAATTCTGGCTGACTCCGAAGTGGACATTTTTCCGAGACGAGAGAAGCGGCACCGTGGCGGCGGCCGGCGTTCAGATCCAGATTCCAGGAAGCAGCAATGTGTATCAGAACACCGGCAACTTGGGCCTGACACCATTCGCCAGCGTCGGCCAAACATTTCTTCGAAGTTCGTATGGCGCCTTCAACACGATGGGAATGTTTGGATACAACTTTGGAGCCAACAACCTTAGGTCGGACTACCTGCTGTTCAGCGCCCATATCGACTACGACATCGCCAACTGGCACAAAATTTACCCTTTTCTCGATCTTAACTGGTCGCATGTTACATCGGGCGGTTCAAATATCCCCTTGCTGACCGTCAGCGGCGCGGATCTGGTGAACTTCGGCGGTTCAAGCTCATCAAATGTCAATCAGCTCACCCTGGCTCCCGGCATGAGATATAAGTTTTCCGAAAACATTCAGACAGGCATCGGCTTCGAATTCCCGATAGCGAAGCCTCAGGACACCCTTCTCAATTTCCGGCTCACCCTTGATGTCATCTTCCGATACTAGTCGCCCAAGGGTTGCAGGGATCGCCGCCTCTGGCGGTTCTCTGGATGCCGCTGAATCCATTGTGAGGCTTTTAGAACATCATGGTTGGAGTGCGATCATTTACCGTGTCGATCGCGGAGACTCGGAACTTCTGGAAATGAAAGCGGGATGCGGTCACTTCGGTTTGGTTGTCGAATTGGGAATGGAAGACTTCCTTGAGATAATGCTTTCAGCCGCCGCTAAGGATTCGACTCGATTGACTGGTGCCATCCGCAGCGGCACGAATCAAGTATGGGTGGTCATGGATTCATTCGGAAAGGCCGGTGATTGGGATTTGGCCGGGAGGCAGTTGGCATGGTTGGCCAGTGCCTCGATCCGACTTCCGGATGTGATTTTCAAGACAAGTTTTGCGCCGATTGAAACCATGGCCCGGAGCTTTGAGATGTGGGCCTTGCCCTCCATTCGCTGGCAGCGAACAACCATGGATCCTTTTGCCTTGGCATGTGACGCCGTGAGGCGCGCCATTCTTTTTAAGGAGTGAGGGATTCGTTGTGGGAAGCGTTGGGATTTTGGGAGACCCGCTTCGTGCCTTCGTTGATGGTTTTTTGTATGTCCTCGCGGGCCTTGCCAGTATTGACCTCGATGGTGTTTCCATTGAAGGTGAACCAACCCTGGATGAGACCTGCGATCACAAAAGCTATGGCCGCCAATCCAACGAGCGCGAGCAAATTTCTCATGGCTTGTACCCCTTGTCCCTGTCAAGGATATGGGGGCGCTCACATGGATTTCCACCCCTTTTGATCCCGGTGAACCGCAAATGAAAATGATCGAAGGCATGTCGCCGACCGACGAAGTTCACCCCCCCGTGTCGGAAGTCCAATCGGATGGGAGCCCATGGTTTTCGCTTGCCGTTTTCGTTTGTGTTGGCGTGACAATCCTGCGATTGGCTTACCTTGGCTGGTTATGTCCGTACGACCTGGCGCAGGATGAGGCGCACTATTGGGACTGGTCTAGAAACCTTGACTGGAGCTATTACAGCAAGGGTCCCCTCGTTGCCTGGTTGATCGCGTTGTCCGATACGGTCGCTTCTCCACTGATTCCCCTTTTGGGATTCAACCAGGAGATCAGGGTTCGTCTGTTCGCCCCTTTTTTTGGCGGCGCCTTTCTGTTGGCGATATTCGTGTTCACCCGGCAAGTGATGGGAAACGGCAGGCTGGCCCTGATAGTCATGGTTTCCGCCTTGACCTTGCCACCTGTCGCCGTCGCCGGGTTGCTGATGACCATCGATGCCCCCTACACATGCCTGTGGGCCTGGTCCATGGTGTTGGCACATCGAGTTTTGGTGAAAGGTGGGCCGGGGTATTGGCTCCTGCTGGGGCTTCTGGTGGGAATCGGCATTCTTGCGAAATACACCATGGTTTTGTTTCTTCCCTCGCTTTTACTTGCGATGCTGGCTGATCGCAATTGGCGCGGGAAACTGCTCAGCCAATCTCCGTGGATGGGCTTGGCCGTGACGGGCTTGTGCTGCACGCCAATTCTTCTGTGGAACATAAGCAATGATTTCGTGACATTCCGTCATGTCGGGAACCTCGCTGGCGTCGACAAACCTTCAAGTGGAATTCGTTGGCTGGGTCCCTTGAACTTTTTAGGCGGGCAGGCTGCGTTGCTTCTGGTTTTTTGGCTGTTCGCTTGGCTGTTTGCGATAATCTCCAAGCCGGCCTGGATGGAACCGGATCCGGGCAAACGGCTGGCCTGGTGGCTATCGGTGCCCACTTTCCTGATTTTCCTTGCCTTCAGCCTTAAAACCGGTGGCGGCGAGGTCAATTGGCCGGTGACGGCCTATCTGGCCGCCTCTCCGTTGGTGGCCGGTCTCTTTCTGGGAAAAACCGGTGGCATCTTGCCATATTTTAGACAGTTTGTTGTCCCCATGTTGGTTTTCGGTGGCGTCGTTGTCGGAATCCTTCACGCCACTCCGGTGATCCAGCCCCTGATCTCGAAGGCGTTGCCGGTTCCTGATGAACGCAATCCTTTCCCCATCAGGAAAGTGGATCCCTCCTGCCGATTGATGGGATGGCGTGACTTGGCAAGCAAGGTTGACGAGGAAAGGCGTCGCAATCCCGACCTTGTCATCGCCGTGCACAGGTGGAGCAGCGCTGGATTGCTGGGATTTTATTGCAAGGGCATGCCAAAGGTCGAGTGCCTTGGAGCCGCGCTTGGCGACCGACACAGCCAGTACGACTTGTGGCCCAATCCCGTGAGCCATCCCGACCGATTCCTTGACAAGGATTTCGTTGTTATCGATGCCCCTTCAGACTTACTCAAGGGGGCGTTCAAGGAGATTGGGATGCCCGTGGTCGTCACGGGAATGGGGCCCACCGATGTCCCGGTGGCGAGATGGAATTACATCATTGCCCGTGGATACCAAGGGTTTGACAATCAATCCCTTCCCCCCAGGGGATGGTGAGCCTGGCTGAAGCGAGCTACTTGCCCATCAGCTTGGCAACAATGTACCTTTCCAGCTCCTCATAGTCGCGGTTCTGTCGAAGTTGTTCCACGATGCTTTCATCAACCGACCGGCAGACCTCCACCAGCCTCAGGAAAATCTCGCGGCTGTTGGCCAGATGCTTGGTCTGGTGCTCGGGCCTGGTGGTTCGCATGGCTTTGACATCTAGGCCCACGCAGCCGTCGTAACCAGTCCTTTCCAGAACCCACACCGTGTTGAACGCGCGACGCAGATCGACGGAGCCAAAAGTTTTGTCCTGATCGTATTTCAGGCCATTCTGGTCGTTCAGGTGAACGCTCCACAGCTTGTTGTGCCAAAGGGTGTATGCCATGTCGTCGGAAGGGTCGTTTCCGGCGAGGATCGAATGGGCGCTTTCAATCAGGATTCCGCAGCGTCCCGGATCCTTGGACTTGTAACAAAGGGCCAGGAAATGTCCCGGAGTGGGCAGGTAGGCATGATCCATCGGTTCGTTTGGCTTCATTTCGCCAAGCACCCGGATCCTGCGGTCGTGGTCGAGCAGGGTGTCGACGGCTTCCAAAATCCTCTGGGATGCCAGAATAGGACATTTCGCTTCCCTTATATAAGTTCCTTCGCGGGCAAGCCACAGGACGATATCCCTTGTGTCCATGACATGGGCGAGGTCAACGGCCCGCCTTGACCGTTCAAGGGCGTATTTCCTGTCATCGGCGGAATTGCTGGTGAAACCACCGTCAATCGTTCTTGGGTCCTCCCATAGCCTCGGCGCTATGAACTCGCAAAAAAGCCCGTGGTCGTCAAGCAATTTCTTGACGCGTTTGGCTCCCTGTTCTGTTTCCTGCCAAGTCCCGCCATAGGGAACCACATCGTCATCATGCATTTGGACTCCGTCAAAGCCCAGAGCCTTGTAGGTAGCAAGCTTTTCCGCAAAAGCCACTTCATCCCTCACGGGAGGGCCGAAAGGGTCGGCTCCTCGCGATATATTCCATGGTCCAAATGTGAACCTGTAATTCCCCTTGGTGTTCGCTGTCATTCAAGTATCTCCGGTCGTGTGACGATTCATTACCAGTTGTGTAACGATTTATTGTGTCTTCATGCTGTTTCGCTGGTGTTGTTTTAATGAATAGTCATATTATTTGTGTTTCATGTGAAGCGGCATGGAATGCAGGTTTTGTTTCTGATTATGAGTCAGCATCGATCGAGTCCAAGCCATGTCCCCGTTGCGGTGGTCTCACTCTTTCCATCGTGAATTCCATAGCGCACATCAACCCAGCGTCCGGCCGAGAGCGGCGGAAACTTTACGGCATTCAGCCATCACTTGGGAAAATACGGGCGGCGTGAGTGCCTGAAAACCGTCACTCATCGCATGTTCCGGATCCTCGTGGATTTCCATCATCAGTGCGTCCGCTCCCGCCGCGATTGCCGCCCTTGCCATCGGGCCAACCAATGTGGCTTTGCCTGTTCCATGGCTGGGGTCAACCATGACAGGCAGATGGGATTTTTCCTGCAAGTAAGGAACTGTTGCAAGCGGCAGAGTAAAGCGGGTGTGATCCTCGAATGTGCGAATCCCACGCTCGCAGAGGATCACATTGGGGTTTCCTGTCTTGAGGACATATTCGGCCGCAAGCAGCAGCTCTTCGATGGTGGCGGATGGACCCCTTTTGAGAAGAACTGGAAGGCCAGACTCTCCAGCGGCTTCCAGAAGGGGGTAATTCTGCATGTTTCTGGCGCCAATTTGCAGGACATCGGTCACCTTGGCGACAACGGGGACAAGTTCTGGCGCCATCACCTCGGTGAAGATGGCCAGACCAGTCGCCTCTCTCGCCTCTGCCAAAAACTCAAGACCTTTTTCCTTGAGCCCTTGAAAGCTGTAAGGACTCGTCCGCGGCTTGTAGGCTCCGCCGCGCAAGGCCGTGGCACCCAATGACTTGACCAACTTGGCCATGTCAAGGATTTGCTGTCGGGATTCCACCGAGCAAGGCCCGGCGACGACACCGACATGGTCGCCCCCCGCGACGAATTCGCGGACTTTCACCACGGTTGGTTCCTCGCGGGATTCCTTGCTGGCCATTTTGTAGGGAGCCAGCACCGACATCACCTTTTCAACCCCTTCCAACGCCTCGAGGGTGGCTTGTATTCCGGGTTTTTCCTTTCCCGTCGCGGCCAGAATGGTTCGCTCGGCACCCACGATGAGGTGGGGGGTCAGTCCGAATTCCTGAAGTCTTTCCTGCGCATGGCGTAGTGCCGAATCCTTGGCACCCGCCTTCATCACGATGATCACGGAGTTCTCCCGGCCCTAAGGGCTGATTGGCCTATTTCCTCGCCGCTATCGCCTTCTGAACGGAAATCCCGAGATCCGCCGGGCTCTTGGCCACCACGACGCCCGCCTCTTCGAGGGCCTTGATTTTATCTGCGGCGGATCCGCTGCCCCCGCTAATGATGGCACCGGCATGCCCCATCCGCTTTCCCGGCGGGGCGGTCTGTCCGGCGATGAATGCCGCAACCGGCTTGGTGACATGGGACTTGATGAAGGCGGCGGCTTCCTCCTCGGCGGTTCCGCCAATTTCGCCCATCATGAGGATCGCCTCTGTTTGAGGATCCTGCTGGAACATGCGGAGGCAATCGATCTGGTTGGTGCCAATGATAGGATCGCCCCCAATGCCGACACAGGTTGACTGCCCAAGTCCCAGGGCGCTGAGTTGAAATACGGCTTCATAGGTAAGTGTGCCCGAACGGGAGATGATGGCGACGGGGCCAGGTTTGTGGATGTATCCGGGCATGATTCCAATTTTGCATTCCCCGGGAGTGATCACGCCGGGACAGTTAGGCCCGACAAGGCGGACATTGGGACGCTGCTTGAGTTCACGCCTGACCTTGGCCATGTCGAGGACCGGAATACCCTCGGTGATCGCGACGATCAAAGCGATGCCGGCGTCGGCGGCCTCCAGGATCGCATCCGCCGCTGCGGGGGGAGGGACGAAAATCATGGTGGCGTTGGCGCCCGTCTTCTCTACGGCTTGCGAAACCGTGTTGAAGAGAGGAATGCTTTCCTTGATCGTGCCTCCCTTACCGGGAGTCACTCCTCCGACGAGGGCGGTCCCGTATTCCCGGCATTGAAGCGCGTGGAATGTGCCAGCTTTTCCAAGGCCTTGGCAGATCACACGGGTTGACCTGTTGACCAGTATGCTCATCGATCTGACTCCAACGAGAACATGTTTTGAAGTATTTTTCTAGCTCTTACGGCGCGATTTGGCGGCTTCGACCACCTTGCGAGCGGCCTCCGTCATTCCCGTGGCCGGCACGATGTCGAGGCCGCTGTCGGCGAGAAGTTTCTTGCCCGCCTCCACATTCGTGCCTTCAAGCCGCACGACCAGCGGCACATGGAAACCGACTTCCTTGAAAGCTGCCAGGATGGCGGTCGCGATCGTGTCACATTTCATGATGCCGCCAAAAATGTTGACAAGCACGGCCTCAACCTTGGGATCGGCCAGCAGAATGCGAAACGCCTCGGTGACTTGGTCCTTGCTCGCTCCTCCGCCGACATCAAGGAAATTGGCGGGTTCCCCTCCGTGATACTTGATGATGTCCATGGTGCTCATCGCGAGTCCGGCACCATTGACAAGACAGCCAATGTTTCCCGTCATGCTGACGAAGCTCAGGCCGCTTTTTGATGCCTTGAGTTCCGCGGGATCCTCCTCGGTCTCGTCCCTGATGGCCTCGATTTCCGGATGGCGAAACAAGGCGTTGTCGTCGAAAACGATCTTGGCGTCCAACGCCATGACTTCGCCGGACTTGGTCACGACCAGTGGATTGATTTCCGCCAGGTTCGCGTCTTTCTCAAGGAAAACCTTTGAAAGGGCATGCATGATTTTTTCCGCCGCGGCAACCTGCTCTCCCGTGAAGCCCATGGCAAAAGCCAGCTTGCGGGCCTGATACGGCTGGAGGCCAACCTCGGGAGAAACTGGCTCCTTTAGGATTTTTTCGGGGGTTTTCGCCGCCACTTCCTCAATGTCAACACCGCCATCGGAGCAGGCCATCATGACCGGCATTCCGGAGGCGCGGTCGAGAATCATTCCCAGGTATATTTCCCGCTCGATGTCCGCCGCCTGCTGAACCAGCAGTCGGGAAACTTTCTGGCCTGCTTCTCCCGTTTGCTTGGTTACCAGTGGGAATGACAGCATGGTGGTGGCCACCGGAGCGATGTCCTCCCGTTTGGTCAGGAATTTCACTCCGCCGAAATCCTTGCCTGAGCCGGTGAAGCGGCCTTTGCCTCGGCCACCCGCGTGGATCTGCGCCTTAAGCACGACAGGCAAACCACCGAGCTTGTCGAAAGCCGTAACAGCGGATTCGGCGCTATCGACCACAATTCCGTTTGGAATGTTGGCCCCCTTGGCAGCAAGGAGTTCCTTAGCCTGATATTCGTGTGCCTTCATGATGATGGATCCAGTTTTCGCAGAGTCTGTAAAATAGTCTTACGAATAGAGGCGCCTGTGCCAACATCATCACCGGGAGGATTCCGATGACATCCGCGGCGCAGATCCTTCCGGAACTGATCCGGATTCCCAGTGTCAATCCCATGGGACGGGCGGATTGTGATCCGGCATTGTGCGGGGAACAGCGGCTTTCCGCCTATCTTGCCGCATGGCTTGAAAAACGGTCGATTTTATTCAAGGTTCAACCTGTTTCATCCGGCAGAAACAACATCATCGCCTGCCTTCATGCCAGTTCGCCATCATCGAAAACCATGCTTTGGGAGGTGCATCAGGACACGGTTCCCACCGACACCATGACCATACCTCCGTTTGATGGCGCCCAGCGTGATGGAAAAATTTACGGAAGGGGTGCTTGTGATGTGAAGGGGTCGATGGCGTCGATGCTTGCCGCGCTGGAGCGACTGGCCCTTTCCGCCGCCAACCGTCCCCGCAACCTGATAGTTGCCTTCACCGTTGACGAGGAGCATACCTTTTTGGGCGTGCAGAAATTCGCGGCGGACCTAGATTCGATCCTGCCCCGCGGGTGGTCGAGGCCGTCTCTGGCGATTGTGGCGGAGCCAACCGGCCTCGACTTGGTTGTCAGCCACAAGGGAGTGGTGCGCTGGAAAATCCAAGTGGCTGGGAGAGCGTGCCACAGTTCCATGCCTTGGGAAGGCGTCAACGCCGTTTTTGGCGCGGCTCCCGTGCTGGAAGCGGTTGAAAGCCTGTCGAATCGGTTGGTCGCGGGAAAGGGCGACCCTGTTTTGGGACCCCCGACCCTATCCGTTGGCATCATTCGTGGGGGAATCGCGCCGAATGTCGTGCCTGATAACTGCGAAATCATTGTCGATCGCCGACTGATTCCAGGTGAATCCGCGGAAGAAGCTACCCGGCAATTGAGGGAGGCTCTCCAAGCCATTCGCAAGCCGGGAATCTCGATCATGGTTGAGGATCCATGGCTCAAGTGTCCGCCACTTCCTCAATCCGTGCCTGCCGGTTTGCTCGATCGGCTTCGACAATCCGGCACCCGTCATTGGAAGGCTCAGTCCACGCGCAGTGTCGCCTTTGGTACCGACGCGTCGACACTTGCCGCCGCTGGAATTCCCGCTTTTGTCTTCGGACCGGGTTCGATTGAGCAGGCACACACGAAGGATGAGTGGATTGCCGTTGAACCTTTGGATCTGGCTGTTTCGATTCTCGCCGACTGGGCGTTGCTCCCCCTTTCCGATGACATCTGACGGACGAGGGGTTATAAGTTAAATAATCCATTCATGCATTCCGTCACCGCACGGAGCGTGGTGGCGTCCAAGGGAGTCATCATCGTGAGCATTGTTCGAATCGGGTTAGCCGAAACACGCAATTTCGCCTCCGGCTATGATGCCATTTTCGGCGGGAAGCCATCTGCGGGCAAGCCAACCGGTGCCAAGGCCAAGGCTGCCAAGTCTGGTAAGTCAAAGAGCAAGAAAAAGAAAAAATAGCGGCGTTTGTTTTGGCCAATTTCAACGGGCCTTGCCAAGGCTTGCCGCCTTCACCGGAAGCGCAGGAAGCCCTGGCATTTTTTTCCAAGCCTGCTCAAGTTGGTCCAACTTGAATTCCTGCCATGTCTCGGGCTTTGAAATTGTGTCCTCAGGCAGTGACTCGTGCCAGTCTTCCACGGGAATCTCAAGACATTCGAGCATGAAGGCCAAGGGACCTGAATCCTCGACCTTTCCCGAAAGCGGTTCCCTGGCGCCAAACGGTGCCGAAAAGCCCCAATAAACTGACTTGGATGTGTCGAGGATTTCCCTCATCCTGTCCTTTGAACGGAGCGGAGTCCCTAGAACTTGCACAAGCGTGGTTTCCGGCGGTCCCAAGTTGAACCAGGAGGACTCCGTGCTTCTTATTGCCAAGCCTTGGTGTTGTTGTTCCGTCAAAGGGATGCCCGCCGCCACGACGAGGCATTGATGAATTCTCACGGGAAGGTTGATTGAACCTGGCTCCGCATCCGGAATTTCCAAGGCCGCCAATCCGGCGGAAAGCGCAAGAGCGGTTTGGCGTACTTCAACTTCCAAGGTTCTCGGAAGCGCTAGTTTCGCCACGAGGCCATCTCCCCTGACAAAGCAGCCTTCCAGCACCAGACGCGACGGCTGAGCCGCCCTGAACGAATCTTCCGCGCGCGCCATCGTCTCGGGGTCTCGCATTCCTCCAAGGAAGGCATGGCCTGACCCGCCAGCCATCGTGACAAGGCAATCGTTGAGTATCAGTTGGCCTTGCCTGCTCATCATGGCCATGGCGGCCTGCCTGACACCATCGGGGCAGGTGATTGTGATGGGCATTTCTTCGATGCGGACGATGGCCCCATCAATCTGGAAGCAGGCTGTTTCCTCCTTGCGTGACTTCCAATGAAGATGCGGACAGCTACCGGGTTCGGGTCGAATGGTTGCGACAAAGCCCGGGCGGGAAACCTGAACGGGATTCATTTCAATCGGGCCGTCATGTCGCAGGAGGATCACATCGCCAGAGCGAGCGCGGGACAGGGCGTGGTCGATGGAAGGATGGATGCCTTGTGATTCATCCTGCTGACCGGAGACAACGACACGCTTGATCGGCGCGGGGGGCCGTTTTTCTGTTGATCTGTAGAAGGATAATCCTGCGAATCGCTCGGCGCCCGCGAATTTTTCGATCCCCGATTCGAGCCATCGAAGTTGGAAATCCTTTCTTTCCGAAGGGGAGAAGGCCGCCATGATCTTGGGCCCAAGATTGGCCGCTGATTCACTTTCGGGTCCGAGGGCAATTTCCGCCTCGGCGAACTCATTCAGCGGGTTTTCTGATTTCCAAGGAGTTGACTGGAGATCCAGTGATTTGTCCTCGCCCAGCCTTTCGCGTGCCAAGTGCTTTTGAAAGTCCGCAAGCTTTTCATCCTCTCGGGTTAATGTTGGACTTTTGAAAAAGGTGCTGACTCGGAAATATCTGTTGCCTCTTCCCAAAAACCGCACGGAGGATTCTTGACCGTTGCAATAAAGCAGCGTCGACTTGGCTGTTGGCGTAGAACCGGCCATGATCGTTCGCCGCATTGTAAAGACACCGCCAACATGATCTTGGACCGCAATCGCGCGACCGTCACTACCAGTCATGATGGAACTATTTTGAATCCATACCCTTCCGTTTCCATCCTGCCTGGCGCCGGGCGTCGACAGAGGAAGGGATTCCATTGACATGTTTCCATCAGCGCGAGGCGCGTCTGGCATCACCGGCATGCCTGGTGTTGAGGATTCACTATCAATGGCGGATGGTTTCACCGGTGAACCGGCAACACATCTCAAAACGGTCGCGTGGGGACCGAAAAGGGATTGTTCGATCCTTAATTCCGAAACGAATCCCTTGCGCGTTACCGCATCCTGGCCCCCCGTCAGGGCATCAATCAGGGAAAGGGTCGCGGGTTGATCCACAGAGTCGGGTATGGCTTCCCGGAATCCGAGAAAAACACAATCACTGATGCGGGTGTTGATGGTGTTTCCCATGCCGCCATGGATTTCAACCGAACTGACCCTGTTTCGTTGATCGAATGTGTTGCCCGCCTGGATCCATTCGCACTTCTCAAGATCTGCCTTCAGACCCTTGGATGAATCCATCGGCGATAAGGACAGACCCTTGATCGCCACGGGGGACTCACGGCAATCAAGGACAAAACGCAAGGATTCAAGCTTGAGGATTTCCGCCTCGGCATGGAGCAATGAAAGCGAACCTGAGACAATTCGCCCGTCGTGGTGATATCGCAGGGTTGCCTTGTTGCCCGGATGTGCCGATCGAATGACGATTTCCTTGGCTCTAGTAATAAGAAGCGCGTCGCTGCCACCGTCGATCGTTGTCAAGTCAAGGTCGCCATGCAGCACAATCTCGACTTTCGAAGCATTCGCATGATCGCGAAGCCAGGATTCAAGGGACGAGGCAGTCGGGTTTTCTTCTTCGTAACGGGCCGTCGAATCGGAAACCTTGGTGGTCGATTGAGAAACAGAATCGCTTGTTTGCGGCGACGCAGAAAAGTCGGTTGGCAAGAAATCTGTTTTTTGTGCGGGCAAGTATGGTTTTTGTTCGGGTGAAAAGAACCATAGCCCGCAGCCAAGAATGCCAATTCCAGCGGCCGCGGCCGCTATTTGGGGAATGATTGATTTGCGCGATTGGCGTTTTGCCACGGTTCCCGAGACTAGTTCAAATCCTTCGGCTGATGCCAGCTTTTCAAAGGCGTCCTTGAGTTGCGCGAAATCCTGATACCTGTCCACCGGTTTCTTGGCGAGCATTTTCTCAACCAGACGAACCAATCCGGCAGATAATGAAGGCACGAAATTTCTCGGGTCGGTGGGCTTGATTGTCTGGTGATGCGTTAGCTTCAAGGCGGCCGAACCTTCCGGTACCGGCGGTTTACCAGTCAGCAGGTGATAAAGCGTGCAACCTAGTGAGTAGATATCGCTTCGCGCGTCGGCCAAGCGCGGATCAATCGCTTGCTCTGGCGCCAAATAATCAAATGTGCCCAGCGTTACCCCAGAACGAGTGAGGGCCTCCTCGCCAGTTTGGTCAAGATTCCGCGCCAGTCCCATATCGATGATCTTGAGTCTGCCCGTGGGCGTGAGAACCAGGTTGGACGGCTTGATGTCCCGGTGAACCATTCCCTTCATTGCCGCATGTTCCAGGCCCAGGCATGCCTGATATGCCAGTTGCACAGCTTCATGAGTCGGCAATCGCCCGCGTGATTGCAGAAGAGATTTCAGGTCGACTCCCTCGACAAATTCAAATGCGATGAAGTGCAGTCCTTGGTCTTCCCCAGATGCGAAGATTCTGGCTATGTTCTCGTGGTCAAGCTTGGCCGCGCTCTTGGCCTCCTTGTGAAACCGTTCGAGCGTTTCCTTGTCGCCTGATACAGCGGGTGGGAGAATCTTGAGGGCCGCAGGGCGGTCAAGGTGTGTGTCAATGGCCAGCAACACGGCTGCCATTCCTCCAACCCCAAGCGGCTTTTCAATGATGTAATGGCCTAACCTGAGGCCTTGGATATCGTGAGTCCAAGTTTCAGTGGCCAGCTTTCTTGGCTGGGAAGAGACTACCGTGGCCGATCCATCGATCGGTGTTTCCTGAGAGTTCGGGGCCGAATGGGGTTGGCTGCCCGACTTGCCAGGTTGTACCGGATTATCCGGCTCACAAGACACTAGCCAACCCTCTTGCCGTGGTTGACGCTCCCGAGACATGAAACTCACGGTGACCGTAGAGTCCATTGAAAGACTATCCACACTGAGGCCTGATAGTCAATCACAGCTTATATAACATCGTATATTGATGTATAAAGATTTGCTGCGATTTTTATTTTATCTTTCAATCACTCATGAAGTTTGGGCGGGCATGCGATAAGTTTCAGTTCTGTTTGATGAGTTTCGGCGCGCACGAGGGATTTGGCGTGAGTCTCATGAATGTGTTTTCAAGGTGTCTGGCGATAAGCTTGGTCCTGATCGTAAGTTTTGGTTTTTCCGTGGTGATGGCACAACCAGCGGTCGTGAAGGGGCCAGTGGGTGTTTCATTCAACACGCCCGCAGATGAGGATAATCCCCATCCTGTGCCATTCAAGGCAACGCCGGGCTCTTACCGCTTGTACTATTCCCGAACCAAGGATTCCAAGGAAGGCGCCAAAGTCGACTTGTTTGTCAGCACATGGTCGAAAGCCCGGCGCGAGTGGGCAAATGAGGAGTTGGTTGGGCCGCAAGTGCAGACCAAGGGTAACGAATCGAGCTGCTTTGTCACTCCTTATGGAATCTATCCTCAAACCATTTGGTTTTCCTCCACGAAGGAACCCGGCAACAAAAAGCATGATATTTTCGGTGCTGTCAGGGATCTTCCACCATCCGCCGCAGGCGAACATCGTGTTTTTTCAGGGGTGAGGGCGCTGACAACGATCGACACCGCCAATGACGAGAATCATCCGTGGCTGGCAAGAGACATGAAGTCGCTTTTCTTCACCAAGGAAACCAAGGAAGGGCCGCGAGTTGCGGTCGCCTTGAGGCAGACTGTGGACGGCCCGCGCGGATTTGAAGAGGCCGCCATTATTGAAGATTTGGCTCCCGGCTATTTTCATCCGACACTCACACCCGATTCCAAGACCATGTTCCTGCAAGGGCCCAGGGAAGGGGGGAGCGCCGCAATTTATTTGACGAAAAAAGGGCCATCAGGCTGGAGTGCGCCCATCCTGCTCAAGAGTTTGAATCATCCGGATGGCCGTTGGGATGGGGCTCCCAACCTGAGTCGCGACGGACTGACATTGTTTTTCAGTTCGGACCGTCCGGGAGGCAAGGGAGGCCGGGATATCTATTCAATTCCAGTGGCTTCCATCAAGGATTGATAGGGCCTGTTCAATCCACGGATTGCCCGGCATGCCAGCTTAGAAAATCCCTGAGTTTTAGAGCATCGATGTCTGAGGGATGCCTGAAAGTCAGGCAACAGACCTCCTCGTTCTCCCGATCGCCAGTGACCTCTCTAGTCGACCCGATACCCTCCAATTGGGTCAGGTTCACCAGGCCTTTCCTACCAGCAATCCGGCAATCCAAAGCATTTGGATCCTTGGTTTTCATCGTGAGCCAGATTCTTCTTCGCCCGGGAATTTTTGCCTTGATGATGTCGCGTGAATCAAATTCAAGTTGAATTCCGGTAACGCTGTCCCGCAGGAGGCCGAGCATCGCTGTGACCAGCGTTGGATCCCAGAGGCGCGATTTTCCAACCGGGAATCCTTTCGGATTGGTATGCCATGTTTCACCAAGGATCTTCCAAGGCATTAAGGTCGCAGGTTGTTCCAGGGCCAACCCGTTCTGCTTGAGATGAGACGACACGGCCGTGCGGAAAAATTTCCCGAAAGCTGGCGTGTCGATTTCCTCAATCCTGTGAGCCAAGATAGTGACCGCTTGCCATGGCATGGTTTTCATGTTCACGACCCTCACGCGCGGGTCATTCCCATAAATCGGCAATCCTTTTGTCTGGTTCAAGGGCGGGATTCCGAGTGACGAATCAAGGGAATCCGCGGAAAATGTTCCCTTGGCAACCCTGAAGACGAGGCGAACCAGCCATTCCATGCCTGTCATCGCGTGGCAAAACCAGGTGGCTGGCTTGCCATTCGCGGCGAACTCGACCACATGTCTTTCATCCCATTTCGGGTTGTCCAATTCATGGTGCTGCGCACAGAGGGATTCGATCCTTTCCAGAATCGCACCATCCCAGTTGCACGGCTTGCCATCAGGCGTGAGCCGATCCCGGAGGTGCCAAGTTCGACCGTCTGTCTTCCATGGCATTGCCGTCCCGTCATCAATTTCCGCAACTTCCGGTTCGGGTTCCTTTGGGTTTTCGAAGGATTGAACAAGCCGTTCTTTCACTGGACCGGCCTGCAACACCGGCAGCAGGAATTCCGCCGTGTGAGAATGCATGGTCCTTTCGGGCCTTGATTCGTTTTCAAATAGACTGTGCCATTTGCCAGCAACAATTTCCTCAGGAGATCCTTGGGCCACGATTCTTCCGCCCTTGGGCCCGGCCTCCGGTCCAAGGTCGATGATCCAGTCGGCATTCTTGATGACATCAAGGTTGTGTTCCACAACCACGACCGTGTTGCCTTGGTCAACCAGCCGATGCATGACCAGCAGTAGCTTTTCTATGTCTGAAAAATGAAGTCCCGTCGTGGGTTCATCTAGGATGTACACGGTTTTGCCTGTTGATGGCCTGGCCAACTCTGCCGCCAGTTTCACCCGTTGGGCCTCTCCGCCGGAAAGCGTTGGGGCCGGTTGACCCAATTCGAGGTATCCGAGACCCACATCAGAGAGCGTTTGAACGGCCCTCCGGATCTTGGGTATGCCTCCGAGAAATTCCAGCGCGTCATCGACCCGCATCGTGAGAACATCGGCAATTGATTTTCCCTTGAACTTCACGGCCAGTGTTTCCGCGTTGAATCTCTTTCCATGGCAGGTTTCGCATTCAATCCAGACATCCGGGAGAAAATGCATCTCGATTTTTCTTTGCCCGTTGCCTTCGCAAGTGTCGCACCGGCCGCCAGGCTTGTTGAACGAGAACCGGCGCGGCTGCCATCCCCTGATCCGCGATTCCGGCAGCCTCGCGAACAGGTCCCTGATCAGGTCGAAAAGGCCCGTGTAGGTGGCAGCGTTGGACAACGGCGAGTTGCCGATGGGATCCTGCCCGACATCGACAACCTTGTCGATCAACTCGCATCCCTTGATGTCATCGACAGCGGCGGCGGTTGTGTTGGCCCTGTGCAACCTCCTCAGGAGCGTATCTCGCAGGATTTCGTTGACCAGGGAACTCTTGCCCGAACCACTGACGCCAGTCACGGTGATCAGTGTTCCGATCGGGAAGCCAACGGTCAGATTGCGCAGATTGTTTTGCCTGGCACCCTCCACCACAAGCATCCTCGAGCCGTTGACGGGTCTCCGTTTTGAGGGAACGGGCAAGGACCGGCTTCCCGTCATGTAGCTCGCCGTGGGTGAATTCTGGTCTCGCATCAAATCCGATGGAGCGCCTTCCGCGACGATCCGTCCACCCTCCTTTCCGGCGCCCGGTCCAAAATCAACCAAATGGTCGGCATCCTGGATCACTTCGCGCTCATGCTCGACGATCAACAAGGTGTTGCCGAGATCCCGCAGGTGGCGCAAGGCTTGGATAAGCAGCCTATTGTCCCGGGGGTGCAGTCCGATGGTTGGTTCGTCAAGAACATAAAGAACGCCTGTCAGGCCGCTTCCAATCTGGCTGGCGAGCCTTATGCGCTGGGATTCTCCTCCCGAAAGGGTTGGGGCTGGTCGATCAAGCGACAGGTAATGCAAGCCGGTGGATACCAGGAAGCCAAGCCTGCTGGTGATTTCCCGAACCAGATCGCCGGCCCCTGCCGGCAGCTTTGGGCCGCTGGAAATATCCTTGAACAATTCGAGGGCCCGGCTCAGATCGAATGACTGAAGTTCCGCCATGGTTGGTTCGGTTTCGAGAACTCGCAGCCGGCAGGCAGCCGCCTCGGGCCGCAGGCGCGCACCCCCACAGGCTCCGCAAGCTATCTCCCCGACCATGGCCTCCAGCTTCTCCCGGATCGCTGGACTTGATCGCGCAAGCGAGGCCATGGCGGGATTGATGCCCTTGTATTGGAATTTTGTTCCCTTCATTTCGCCGGGCAATTCAAGCCACTCGTCACCGGCCCCCTCGATGATGATCGACTTGGCCGTTGGGCTTAGCGTTTCCCAAGGGGAATCCAGTGAAAAACCAGCATGGCTGGCCAATGCTCTCGCGATGAGTGCGAAGGCCGGATCGGCCTTGAGGTCAGGCCAAACAGCCAAAACACCATCATTAATACTTAAGCCGGTGTCACGAAAAACCAGCTTTGACTGGGTTCCTTTTTGCGTGCCCAGGCCCTCGCACGACGGGCACCATCCCAACGGACTGTTGAACGAGAAATGATGCGGGTTCAGGCGCTCATATCCTCTTCCGCAGCCCGGACATGAAAGGATTCGGCTGAATTGATCAGACTGCCAGGCGCTCTCGGGCTTGGCATCATCCATCCTGATGAGACGCATGACACCTTTTCCTATCGATAGTGCCTTCTCAACGCTGTCGGCAAGCCTCGATCTTTGGGTGGATCGCAGGATCAATCGGTCAACAATGACCTCGATGGAATGCTTTCGCCTATGGTCGATGACCGGCGCCTCATCAATCAAAGTGGTTGCGCCATTGATCCTCACTCGGGTGAAGCCATCGCGCCTGAGTGAGTCAAGCAGTTCCTGATGCGTTTCCTGGCCCTTTCGGTCGATGGGTGCGGCGATGTAAACCTTTGACTCCGCTGGCATGGAAAGGATCGCATTGATGATTTCATCAGTGGAACGGGCGCCAACCGGCAATCGGCACTTCGGGCAATGGATTGTCCCGAGCCTTGAGTACAAGACCCTCAGATAGTCATGGATTTCCGTCACTGTCGCGACGGTTGAGCGTGGCGACCTGCTCGTGGTTTTCTGCTCGATGCTGATCGCCGGGCTGAGGCCGGTGATCTGGTCGAATCGTGGCTTGCCAACCTGTCCGAGGAACTGCCTGGCATAGCTTGACAGGGATTCAATGTAGCGGCGTTGGCCTTCGGCATAGATCGTGTCAAGGGCCATTGAAGATTTTCCGGATCCGCTCGGACCGCAAAAAACCGTGGTCTTGCCCCTTGGCAGCACGAGGTCGACATGCGCAAGGTTGTGTTGGGACGCTCCTTTGACAACGATCTTGTCAAGGGGTTCAGCCTGCGAGGTTGGGGAGCTTTCCGACAACCTTGGCGATGATTTTCCGCGGGATTTTCGCATTCCAAGAACTGGAGCGAGCGCCAATCCTGTGAAGGACGATGAACATCGGGCTACGGTTTCAGGCGGTCCCTCAACCACAATTTCTCCACCCCCGCCTCCACCATCGGGGCCCATGTCGATGATCCAGTCAGCGGTTTTGATGACATCGAGGTTGTGTTCGATGACAACGACCGTGTTCCCGGCATCAACCAATTTGTGCAGGACTTCGAGCAGTTTGCGGATGTCCTCGAAATGCAAGCCGGTCGTTGGCTCGTCAAGGATGTACAAGGTTTTTCCCGTGCCCTTGCGGGTGAGCTCCCTGGCCAGTTTGACCCTCTGTGCCTCACCACCCGAGAGGGTGGGAGCTGGTTGGCCAAGCCTTATGTAATCGAGGCCCACGGATTGGAGTGTTTCCAGCATTTCCCTGATCCGCGGAACGGATGAGAAATGCTCAAGCGCCGAAGAGACATCCATCTCCAAGACATCGTGAATGTTTTTCCCCTTGAAACGGACTTGGAGGGTTTCATGGTTGTATCGCTTTGCCTCACAAACAGGGCATGAAAGCCAAACATCGGCGATGAAATCCATTTCAAGCTTGGTGGATCCGTTGCCCTCGCATGATTCGCACCTTCCGCCCGGACGGTTGAAGCTGAACCTTCCCGCCGCGTATCCCCTCGCCTTGGCCTCGCTTGTGAGCGAAAAAATATCCCTGATTTCATCAAACAGCTTGATGTAAGTGGCCGGGTTCGACCTCGGGGTTCTGCCAATCGGCGATTGGTCGATGCAAATCACCTTGTCAATTTGATCGGTGCCTTCAATACCGTCGTGGTCGCCCGCGCAGGATGCCGTCGCTTCCATTGCGTCCTCGTCAGCCTGGTCGTTGGCCACGGCCAACGCATGGCGGAGGATGTCGTTGACAAGCGAACTCTTTCCGGAACCACTGGCTCCGGTCACGCAGAGGAATGTGCCCAAAGGAAATCGCGCCGTGACATTCTTGAGGTTGTGATGTCTGGCTCCGAAAATCGTCAGGGATTTGCCATTTCCTTTCCTGCGCTCGGCGGGAATGGGAATCGAGCGGCGGCCGGAAAGGAACTGTCCGGTAAGGCTGCCGGGATGAGCGAGAAGGGAGGGCAGGGGACCTTCGGCGACAATATGGCCGCCTTTGACACCCGGTCCCGGACCAAAATCCACCACCCAGTCAGCCACGCGCATCGTGTCTTCATCATGCTCGACAACAATCACGGTGTTTCCGAGGTCTCTCAGGCGCAAGAGACTCCGAATGAGCCTGTCGTTGTCCCTCGGATGAAGGCCGATGCTTGGTTCATCCAAAATGTAGAGCACGCCAACAAGGCCGCATCCGATCTGTCCGGCCAGCCGAATCCTCTGCGTCTCACCACCCGAGAGCGTTGGCGCCGACCTGTCCAGCGTCAGGTAATGCAATCCGACATCCATCAGGAATCCGACACGGCCGCGGATTTCCTTGAGCAATTCCGTGGCGATTGACGCCTTGGATTTGGACAATGAATTTGTCAATTCGCCATGGTCGGGATGCAGCCACTCATGAACCCTGCTCATCGGCCAGGATTCAATATCAACGATCGTCGCTCCGGCCACTCGAACGGCGCGCGCCTGCGAATTCAGTCTTGCCCCATCGCAAGTGGAGCAAGGCTTGATCCTCATGTATTTTTCAAGCTGCATCCTTCGAGGACCGGCCGTGGCTTTTCGATAACTTGCCTTGAGTTGAGGGATGATTCCCTCCCATACCCCACCATGTTTCCAAATGGTGCCGCCCCGTTGCTTCCATTCAAAGGTGATATGGCGGTCTCCTGATCCGTGAAGGAGCCAACTTTTATGCTGTTCGGGCAACTGGTTCCATGGCTGTTTCAAGTCGATTTCGAGGGAATTAGCAATTCCTTCGTAGATATGTCTCCTCCATCGGCCCATGGAGGCCAGTTTTCCCAAAATCACCACGGCTCCCGCTCGGAAGCTTTTGCCTTGGTCTGGAACAAGAAGATCGGGATCGAACGAGTGGCACTCGCCAAGGCCATCGCAGTCGACGCACATTCCGGAAGGACTGTTGAAGCTGAAGAGTTGCGGGGTTGGTTCCTGATAGCTGATGCCGCAGGAAGTGCAGGCATGATTTGAGGAAAACAGTATGTCTTCGTTTTCAACGCGTTTTTTGTCGGAGGATTTCAGGCCTTCCGGGGTTGCGACCGAGACAAGCATTTCCCCCTTTCCAGCCGATAATGCCGATTCGACTGATTCCGCCAAGCGCGACCGGTTTTCCGGACTCACAGCGACACGGTCGACGACGACCTCGATCGAGTGCTTGATCTTCCGGTCGAGACGAGGATCCTCGTCGAGCCTGCAGATATTGCCATCCACTCTGGCTCGTAAATAACCCTTTTTCCTCAAATCCTCGAATAAGTCCTTGAATTCGCCCTTTTGCCCCTTAACCAAGGGGGCCAGGACCAAGATTTGGGTGCCCGCGGGCAGCGACTCAAGCCTGCCAAGGATTTGTTCCCTGCCTTGCCCGGCGATGGGTTTTCCGCATTGGGAACAATGGGAATCGCCAAGTCTGGCGAACAACACCCTGAAAAAATCATGAATTTCCGTGATGGTTCCTACGGTTGAACGCGGATTTCGGCTCGCGGATTTCTGCTGGATGCTGATCGAGGGACTCAGGCCCGACAGCAAGTCAACATCCGGCTTAGGCAATTGACCGAGGAATTGGCGGGCGTAACTGGAAAGGGACTCCACATAACGCCTTTGAGCTTCGGCATAAAGGGTGTCGAATGCCAGAGAGGATTTTCCGGAGCCTGACACACCGGTAAAAACAATCAACTTTCCTTTTGGCAAATCAATGTTGATTCCGCGAAGGTTGTGCTCGCGAGCTCCCCTGACGCAAAGGACTGGCGAATCGTCCGGGGAAGATGATTTTGCAATCATGGATTCCTGCTCATGTTGAAGGTATCCCGATGAGTTCATGTTAGGAGCCATTGTTTGCGAATTTGTTGGCAAGGCGGCATGCTAATGCGGCAAGTCGGATAGTATTAATTGGAACTAAATTCGCCCAAGCCACGACAATTACTAGGGTGGGCAACGGATGGACCCCGTGGCGATCCATGCTGGAAAATCAAGCGGTTCTTCGCCGGGTGCGGAACCTCCGGGCGAGCATGAATTGATACAGAAAGCCAAATCGGGCGATTCCGAAGCCTTCTGTCTTTTGGTTTCCCAGCACCAAACCCGTTTGTTCAACACGATTTACCATGTTTTGGGGCATGTGGAGGATTCACAGGATGTTGTTCAAGAAGCATTTTTGAATGCTTTTCTCTGCATCACCCAATTTAAGGAGGATTCCCGTTTTTACACTTGGATTTACCGAATCGCGCTGAATGTGGCGATTTCTCACCGGCGGAAGTCCATGCATCGTTTGAATTCAAGGATGAGGACATTGGACGATCCAGCGGGTGGCGCATCACTTGCCATATCCGCCAGTCGGGTTGAATCGGGAATCGAGGCCTTGGACGAGGCCATGAGAATACAGTCGGCTTTGGAACGATTGAGTCCGGATCATCGGGCCGTTCTTGTCATGAAGGACATGGAAGAGATGCGGTACGAATCAATGGCTGAAATCTTGGAAATTCCAATCGGTACCGTGCGCAGTCGATTGCATCGGGCCAGGCTTGAACTTCGCGTAATTTTGGAATCTCAGTCGGAAACAGGGAAGGGTGTGGAGGAATGAACGCTGATGACCCCCGCATGAGGTTGCTGACGGGATACTTGGATGGCGAACTCGGCCTAGCCGAAAAGAAAAAGTTTAAGCGCTTCCTCAAGTCGAACCCCGAAGCCTTGAAAACTTTCCAAAAGCTTCGTGCCGACAAAAAGGCGTTAGCTGCTTTGCCGATGCCCGTTTTGCCAGTCGATTTTGGACGAACGGTGCAATCGGCATTGGAAAAACGGAAGGTCAAGGAAATCAGCAAGTGCGCCCCTCATGAGAAATCATCTGCTGTAACACCAATTGAATCAATGAGTTGGGTTGCATGGATTGCATTTTCCATCGCTTGGTTGGCGGGTCTATCGTTCATGGCGGGTTGGTTCTTCTCGGCAGGAACGAGAGTCAATGAATTAGCGACGATTTCCGTCAATCAAGACGATAACAATTCTGAAAATTTGCCCAGAAAGGAAGGCACGCCTGACTTTTCCCGTTCATTGATTGCTGGTACGGGTGGGATTGAAACACCTGTGGATGAGTGGACCGACTGGTTGGCTCCCGAAACCCCACCAATGGTCGCCAAGTCCGACATGGCCGATCCGTTTCTCCAAGGTGCTTCATTAACAACCCAGAATCCCGGGAATCCTGAAAATGAGATGGGACTGCTTGGTGCCCCTGCCGTCCGGGCTGGGCAACTTAAGGAACTCTCATTGAACTTGCCAAAAATTCTTTCTTGGAATGAGTTGGCTGACATGAAACAGGTGCTCAAGGCGCTGAAGGATTCTTCTGGAACTGTTCAAGTCGATATCCCAGCGTCTGAACCGGGCCATGCCGTTGATTCTCTGATAGCCGTGCTGAAGTCAATGAGGCGTGGGGTCCTGATTGACAGTCTGGCGATGGATCGTTTGCGTCGAGGCCAGATCCGTGCCAATTACATGGTGGTTATCGAGGATGTGGACGATAATCAGCTGAAAGCTATTGTCGATGCGTTGAAAGCCGCTGATTCCAAGCTCAGCTCCGGTAAAAGTGGCAGATTCGGTCCCTCCCTTGTTGTTTCCCCTCCGGACGCCGCAAGGAAACAGTTGAAGTCGATGACTGGATGGGATTTGTCCCTGGAAACGCCCAATCGCCAAATCAGGCCACCGATTGTCAAGGATTTGGGTACTGACACGGTCCAGCAGGCCATCAAGGCCGTTGAGGTTGGTGGTAATTTCAGGCCCGCTCCCGGATCTCCTTCCGTGATTCCTTCTGCTTTGGTGATGGTTTTCAGTCCGTACTATCCCGCCGTAAAAACCCAACCCCAGTCCGTTGAAGTGAAAAGGTTCGTTGAGATTCGGCAAGCCACCACAAAACCTCCAGCGGGAAGGGCGATCCTCTTGTTCCGTGGTGGTTAGTCCTGCCACTTCGTTGTCGGCCTTGCTTTATCCTTCTGATCTGGCCAATCGTTTCTGCCTTGGATGATCCGCCGATCGCCGGGGTATTGGGATGTTTGCCGCTGGAGATGTTTCTCGGACTTGGAACGGATGGAAGCATTGGATCTTATTGGGATTGGTATCAATCATTTCCGGTTTGGGAATATGGGTTGGTCCCGCATCAACGGGCGCCACATTCGACGAACCCACCTACCTTGACTGTGGATTGAAAGGTTGGCGCGAGAGAACGCACAAACCGCTGATGCGATTGGGAACCATGCCGCTTCCTGCGGACATGGCAACCCTGCCTTTGGCCCTGGTTGAGTGGGGCGGTTGGAAGCAGTGGAATTTGAAAGAAGATTTTCCGGTGGCAATCAGGATTGCCAGAACAGCATCCCTTGTCTTTTGGTGTTTGTTACTGGTGGCTGTTTTTGGCCTTTGCCGGAAAATCGCAGGAGAAACAGCGGCTTGGATCACTGTGCTTCTGGTATGCGTCGAACCAAACCTGACAGGTCATGCAGGCTTGGCAACGACTGATGTTGCCAGCACGGCTTCAATTTTGCTGGCATGGTGGGCTTTTCTGTCAGGGGTTGGTCATGGAATCGTGCGCCGGCTTATCCTGCCCGGGGTGGCATTTGGCTTCGCATTGTTCACTAAGGCCTCGGCTCTCGCCTATGTACCGATACTACTGCTTTCCTCGGATATTGTCGCATGGATGAAATCAGGTCGAGAATGGAATGGACCATCATTTGGAATTTGGATCAGGGAGCGAGGCCTTTGGGCGGGGGTTGGGCTAGCGGCTGTTTTTTTGTTGGTTGGAAGCGATTGGGGACCTGAACCGACATTTGTGAAGTGGGCGACTGGGTTGCCTTCCGGCTGGTTTGCGGAAACCATGATCCGTGTGTCAGAAAATCTTCGAATATTCACCAATGCCGGTGAAGGGTTAGCCCAGCAAATCAAGCACAACATGCGGGGACATGGCTCTTATCTTTTCGGAGTTGAGGCACATCGCGCGTTTATTTGGTATTTCCCGGCTCTGCTTTTAATCAAGCTTACCAGTGCGGCTATCGTTTCATTGGGTCTTTTTCTCGTATTGGTCTCATGGAAAAAAGATGTCCGCAAAAGCTCGCCTTTGCTTATCGCATTCCTGATCCTTCTGGCATTCAGTTTGAACTGCAGGGTTCAGATCGGCATCCGGTTGGTTTTTCCTCTTCTGGTCTTGTCTTATGCCGTTTGCGGATTGTTTCTGGCATGGTGTTGGGAATCGGATAGCAAGTTTTTGAAAAGGCTGGTCGTGCTTTGCCTCACGGGCCATGCCATTGAATCGCTGTGTTCATTTCCAAATGGCCTGATGTTTGCCAACATCCCTGCCAAGACATTGGCCCAGCCGGATTGGTTGATGGCGGACAGCAATTTTGACTGGGGGCAGGGATTGCCTCATGCCAAGCATGAAATCACGAATCTGCAGGCCAATCTTCCAGTCGGCTTGGTTTATTTTGGTACCGACCCGGTCAGTCAGGATGGGGCTTGGTTCCGACCCGAGGGGCCCAAGGGGGGCGGTTGGGATTCCCCCGAGTCGGTTTTAAAGCGCTATGCGGGCAAAACCCTCCTTGTGGGCGCCACCGTCGCCAGAGGCGCTCCCCTTGGCGTTGAATATGCGAACTTTCGGCTGGCTATCAGCCAATTGCCATGGAAACGAGTGGGATGCATGCACTTGATTGCTTTTCCTGACGAGAACTCGTCAAGCCAAGGGGGCTTGGGAAGGCCATAGTGGTTCGCTACATTATTTCCAACAAGGGAGTTGATGCTTGGTGCCTCTCCATTGGCTCATCCAAGCTTCGGCGCCAGCCTTATACCGGAGTTCTGCCTGCCTCCGGTTTTCTGGCAATCCGTCGCACGGCAACGAATATGGGGCATCGCGTCATGGAATCGGAGCAAATCGCCCAGATGAGGTCAGAAAAGTACAATGCCACGGTTCACGGCCTCAACAAGGTTCATTCGGATCTGATGATGATCCGCATCAAGCCCGACAAGCCGATCATGTCGCACAAGGCGGGACAGTACACCCTTCTGGGGCTTGGAAATTGGGAACCGCGCCTTCCTGGAACAATGGAAGAGGTCTTGCCGGAAAGCGAGCGATCCAAGTTGGTGCGTCGTTCTTACTCGATCAGCGCCGCGATTCTAGATGAAAAGGGCGACTTGGGAAACAACCAAACAACGCCTTACCTTGAGTTTTACATCGTGCTGGTTCGGGAAACATCCAGCGGCAAAGCACCGGCCCTCACACCCCGCCTTTTCATGCTCCGGGAAGGCGACCGGATGTTCTGCGGCGAGAAAATCACGGGAGCCTACAACCTTGACCTGGTGAAACCCGACGACACGGTCCTCCTTCTGGGCACGGGCACGGGTGAGGCTCCCCATAACTACATGGCCCAGCAACTTCTCCTCTCAAGCCACAATGGCCCGATTGTTTCCGCCTGTTGTGTCCGGCTCAAGAAGGACCTGGGTTATCTGGAAACTCATGAAAAGCTCATGTCCCGGTACCGGAATTACCACTACATTCCGCTTGCAACCAGGGAACCGGAAAACGCGGGAAAGAAGGTTTACATCCAGGATCTGCTTAAATCCGGCGAGGTTGAACGGAAAATCGGCAGGGAACTCGATCCGTCACGCACACATGTCTTCCTCTGCGGCAATCCAGCCATGATCGGCGTGCCTGAGAAAAACAGGGAAACGGGGGAGTACAGCTATCCGGTTCCCGAGGGAGTCATCGAGGTGCTTGAAAAGCGCGGGTTCCGCGCGGATCGGGGCCATCATGATCGGGGCAACATCCACTTCGAGGAATACTGGAGTTGATCCCGTAAGGGTTTCCGGTTGGGGGTCAGGAAATGGCGAATCCCGCAAGGCTTCCTTTCGAGGAGGAGATCCATGAACTGGAGCGACTCCTGGCCTCCATGGAACAAAAATCGACCGGTGAACTCTCGGTTTCCGACGAGATTCTGAGGATTCGCAAGGAACTCGTGCGAATCAAACGCCAGAAATATTCAAACCTCTCGGCATGGGAAACCGTGCTGGTCAGCCGTCATGGGGACAGGCCGCAGACAATGGACTATGTCCGGATGGTTTTCGAGGATTTCACGGAAATCCATGGTGACCGGGCATTTGGCGATGACAGGGCCATGCGTTGCGGATTCTCCAGGATTGGCGAACAGAAACTCATGGTGATTGGCCATCAGAAAGGCCACACCCTGCAGGAACGACAGGAATGCATGTACGGTTGCGCCCATCCGGAAGGTTACCGAAAATCGATGCGGGCCATGACCCTCGCCGCGAAATTCCAGTTGCCTGTCCTGTGCATGATCGACACTCCCGGCGCGTTTCCTGGAATAGGTTCCGAGGAAAGGGGGATCGCCCAATTAATCGCCGATAGCCTCCTGCATATGACAACCTTGCCCACTCCCATTATTTGCGTGGTGATCGGCGAAGGAGGATCAGGTGGGGCCTTGGGAATTGGAATCGGCGACAGGGTCGCGATGCTCGAGCATGCCTATTACTCGGTGATTTCACCAGAAGGGTGCGCCGGAATTTTATGGAAAACAGCGAACGATCAAACGAGGCCAATGGCTGCCGAAGCCTTGAAACTGACATCGCGGCATTGCCTCAAGCACGGAGTGATTGACGAGGTCCTTCCCGAGCCGCTTGGCGGCGCCCACAGGGACCCGCGTGAAATGGCCAATACCCTGAAAAACTGGGTCATCAGGTCGATACGCGACATGGCCAAAGTCCAGGCCAATGAACTGGTGCAGAAACGCTTCGCAAAATTCAGATCCATGGGCACGACACGGGAGGCCGAGTCGGCAACGATACCGGCATCCGGACTAAGTGCTGGTTGACTTGAAATAACCAGTTCACCTTCGATAATCGTCCGAAAGCGTGGCATCACGCTAACCGGGTTACTTATCAGGGGAACAGAAAATGCGAATTCCCACAATGTTGCAAGGCGGCATCGCCCTTGTGATTGTGTCACTTGTCATCCAAAAGGCATGGCCGCAGGAAAATGAATGGAAGCCGTTATTCAATGGAAAAAACCTTGAAGGTTGGAAGCCGAAGATTTCAGGTCACCCGTTTGGAGAAGATCCTCTGAATACATTCCGGGTAGAGGACGGTGTTATTAAGGTTGACTACCAGAAATACAAGGAATTTGGCGGAAAGTTCGGCCACCTATTTTTCAAGGAACCGCTGAGCCATTACAAGTTGCGATTGGAATACAGGTTTACCGGACAGCAAGCCAAAGGCGCGCCCGCATGGGCCTTGCGCAACAGCGGGATCATGATCCATTGCCAGCCTCCTGAATCAATGCGGCTCAAGCAGGATTTCCCAGTTTCCATCGAGGTTCAATTTCTGGGAGGCGATGGGACAAACCCGCGGCCGACCGGCAACCTATGCACCCCTGGTACCCATGTCGTGATGAAGGAAAGCCTCCTCACCAGACATTGCACAAACAGTGAATCCGCAACCATACATGGCGATGCATGGGTCAAGGCTGAAATCGTGGTGAGGGGCGGCGGATTGATCGAACACCACATCAATGGGAAGAAGGTGCTGGAGTACGAAAAGCCCCAGTTCGATGACAAGGATGTTGACGGCAAGGAATTGCTGATGAAAGCCGGTGGCAAGAGGATCATTGAATCCGGGTACATATCACTACAAGCGGAGAGTCACCCCGTTGAATTCAGGTCGATTGAGGTTTTTTCCCTAGGAAAGTGACATTTCGAATCATTGCTGAAATAAGGCGCTTTGTGCAACATAATGCTGATTATCGGACGTTGTTGTTTCTGATTGTTTGGTTTGGTTGAATCCGCAGATAAGCACCAAGGTCCGATAATGTGTCTTATGTTGCAAAAGATATTGGAAGGCCAGGACTCTAATGGCAAGCACCATTCGCATTGGAATGGCCGGTTTGGGAATGATTTTTGAGGAGACCTACCTGCCTGTTTTCAACAAGCTGGCTGGTTCGCATCTCACTGATCCATGCATAGAACCTGCTTCCGTTCGGTTGGCAGGAACGCTCTCCCGTACTGGAAGCAGGGTTGAGAAATTCAAGTCTCAGCCCGCTTTTGCCAATTGCTCGAATTTTTCCTCGCGGGACTCTGTCGAGTCATTTTTGTCAGCGTGCGATGCCATCTGTATCGCCACTCCTGATAATCGGCACTTTCCCCTAGCCATGATGGCTTTGGAAAATGGCAAGCATGTGCTTATAGAGAAGCCTTCCGTACTGTCTCTTGATGAACTCGACCAATTGTGTGAATTGGCCAAATCCAATGATGTTTTGTGCCGTGTTGTTTATCATAAGCTCGCTGATCCTGACCACAAAAAATTAAGGACACATGTCGTTGACGGCGTTCTGCGACATGTGAATAGCGGGTATTGCACCCTGTTGGAACCAAAACAAATTAGCTTGGGGCAGTTCTCAGAATGGATTAGCGGCAGGAATCCCGGCACTTATGTTGCCGTTCATTACATCAAGCTGATTGACTTCACTTTTGGGCAATCTTCCGGAAATAATTGGCGCTTATCTAGGGTCTCCTGCACGGGGCAGAGGGGGATTGTTGGCCCTCAAATTGGTAATACATGGGATAGTGTTCAACTTCGTATCGAATATGTTTATCCGGATGGTCGTGAGGCCTGCTTTGACATTCATACCAACTGGGTTAATCCCGATAACTTTTGTGGGTATGTTGAGCAGGAGGCTCAGTTTCGTTTCGACAATGCGGTTTGGCTCTCACACCAGCGTAAAAGAGGTGTTGAACTATCCATAGAAAATAAAACCCCCCAGGAAATCAAGGAAACTCCCAATCATCATTACAACGCTGACATCATTGAGCCTTGGAATTTTCGGCAGAGGCGGGGATATGGGCTTGAGGTTATCGAGCGGTTTTTCGTTGAGTGCGTTTCTGTTCACCAGGCCCGCGATCATGCGGCCAGGAAATTAGCGCTCAACGCCGTTCGCAAGATGGAATACGCTTCGATTGAGGCTGAACGGAATGTCGTGGCTGTTGTGCAAGCCATGGAAGCCATTCTTGCCTGTCATGCCAATGGTTGTCCCGGTGGCATCGTAACGACCAATAATCCTGCCGGCGGTCTGGTTTTGTGGCTGCCGGGAGAATCCAAGCCAGTGGTTCTTTATTCCGGCAATATTTAATCGTCTTTGTTTTTCTGAATTTCTTGCGATAATTTTCTAGCGGATCACTTAAGGAATCTTGCCATGACCCACGCGGCCATTCACCACGGCGAATCCGTATCCAATCAACTTCGCATCGGTTCTTCCCGTGTGGAACCCAAGTGCCTACGCACTTTTACTCCTTCGCAGGCTGTTTTATCTTCCAGCGCCGGCTGTTTTCACTGGACTCCCGAAGGCCGCAGATTGCTCGACCTAACTAGTGGAGTCCTTGTCGCCAATCTTGGTCACAACCCATGTTCCTGGATGTCTCGATTCACCAAGGCCATGCAATGGCCCGGTAACATTGGATGCCTTTCCTCGACGCCCTGTTCGGTTTCTTGTCCTTCACCTTGTTCCGGATATTTTCGTGCGGTTCCCATGACCGCTTACAACGCCATCACGCCGATTGAAGTCCAGGCATCGAAGAAGCTGATTGAAATGCTGCAAGCGTGCCGTGGTGGCTCGCGATTTCAACAAGTATTGTGGGCTGCTTCTGGTTCTGAAGCGGTGGTCAAAGCCATTTGGGCAGGAATGGCCAAAGATCGCAACAGGGACATGATCCTCGCAACGAGGAATGGCTTTCACGGAAAGAAGGGACTTGCCGGCGCTGTCACTGGATCCGAACAGGACCGGGAGAGAGATCCACGCGTCCGATTCATTAGTTTTCCCACGCATGAGTGCCGCGATATCCGAAACCGGGATGACGCTTTCGACCCAGGTCCCTATCGCGCCGAACTGGATTCATTGTGGCGGCAGTTCGGTCGAAGCATTGGAATCCTGATTACCGAACCTTATTTGGGCGGTGGTGGTTCTTATCATCCTCATCGCGCTTACCTCCAGATGCTCGAAGGGTTTTGCAGGGAGCACGACATCGTGTTCATCCTGGATGAAGTCCAAGCCAATTTTGGCAGAACCGGCTCAATGTTCGCTTTCGAGGCCTATGGATTGGAACCAGACATTGTTGTTTTGGGCAAGGGCCTTGGTAACGGTGTTCCCGTGGCGGCCTCCGTTTGCCGTGCCGACCTCTTATCGGCGATGGATTACGGTGAAGGTTCGGATACATGGAGCGCCAACCCTCTCAATGCTGCGGCGGTTTTGGCGACCTTGGAGGAATTTCAAGCCAGGGATGTTCTTGGGCCCATGAGGAAAAGCAGTCGAATCATTGAAGCGGGTCTTGAAAACCTTCGATCCTTACCCTTCGTGGCCCATATCCGCGGGGAACGGGAAGGAATGGTTTGGGGTGTTGAAATGAAGGATCATGCCGGCCTGTCAGCGCATGAATGGGCGTCGTCCTTGGTTGGCGCTGCCTATCACGGAATCGATAATCAAGGTCTCCACATACTTGGACCTTTAGCTCGGAAGGTTCTTCGGGTATCCCCTCCCTTGGTAATAACGGAATCCGAGGCTTCCGAGGGGATGGATCTGCTTCTTCGCATCGCCCGTTCGCTTGTGGCGACAGAGGCCATGCAACCCAAGGTTTCACCGGTTTTGTCGACGGTTTGAATACCGGAGAGGCTTTGATCGCGTGGATACTCTCCTAGATGGTTTTTGCCGATTGTTTCCGGAAGGGTCCTTCCTGTCCCAATTGATGTGCGTCCGGGCCATGGTTGGGTTGATTACCGTTGGACTTGCTTGCGGACTTGTTGGCAGCCTGGTTGTCGGTAGCCGGATGGCATTTTTTTCCGATGCGTTGGCCCATTGCGCTTTTGCCGGCGTTTCAGTTGGATTTCTGCTTTTTGAGTTGATCAAACTTCCGATGGGGCTCGCGGATGAACAGTTCTGGTGGTGGGTCACCCCGCTCATGGTGGTTTTCGGGGCCGGGGTGGGAATGGGCGTGTCAGTCGTCAGGCAGCAGACCAATCTTGGAAATGATGCTGTCATAGGAGTTTTTTTTGCGGGTTCTTTGGGCCTTGCCGCCACCTTGAGTCAGGCGATCAGCAGCAGGAAAATTTTCAGCCTTGAGGAGTTTCTATTTGGTGACCCACTGCTGATCCAATCAGTCCAAATCATCCTTCTTTTAGCCGTGCTCGCGTTGACCGCTTTGTTCATTGGCCTTGGCTTCAACGGACTTGTTTTGGGTAGCTTCAACGCCAGCCTGGCCAGGTCACGCGCCATTCCGATTGACTGGCTGCAAACTGGCTTCATTGTCCTGCTTGCCGTGGTGATCAATGTGTGCCTCAGGGTTGTGGGTGTGCTGCTGATCAACGCCCTGCTCATCGTTCCGGCCGCGATCGCCATGAACCTGTCAAGCAACTTGAGACAAATGTTCTGGATCACCCTTGCCGCCAGCGTGGGCTTGGCAGTCACCGGCCAGATCATTAGCTGGGAGGTCCAAGTCAGGTGCGATGTTCCAGTGGGAATAGCGGGAACCATCGTAACCTTGGCCGTGTTGGCATTCAGCCTCACGATGCCCTTGGCTCGTCGCGGCCGGCGCGCCGGTTGAATTCTTTCCACCCCTTGTCATGTGCCCGCAAGCTGGGGACAATAACTCAAGATGTTGCTGGGCAATCCAGTCAGCATGTCGCGGGATGGTAATCCATGTCTGACGCCCAAATGATTCTCAAGATCAAGGATTTTCTCCTGATCTTCACCAGCATCTTCTACGAAGCCCTGCCCTTCATCGTTGTTGGCGCCCTCGTGGCCGGTTTGCTTGAGGAGTTTTTGCCTGGAAAGCTTCTCACTCGCTGGTTTCCCAAAAATCCAATCGCTGGTGCCGTCCTTGGTTCGGGTCTTGGGCTCGTCTTTCCGATGTGCGAATGCGGCATTGTTCCGATCATGCGCCGGCTGCTTCGCAAAGGCTTGCCGCTAGCGGGTTGCACGGCCTATCTTCTCGCGGGTCCGGTGATCAATCCTGTCGTCCTTTTCAGCACATTCATCGCCTTTAGCGGCATGGGGGAAAATTCCGGCCAATTAGGTGGCGTCGCCATGACGGCCCTTCGCGCTGGAATGGCCTACCTCGTTGCCGTCACGACATCCGTTTGCGTGCATTTGGTTCATGCCGGAAATGAACAGGATGTCCTTGTTCCCTTGGGTGGACCTTCCGGAGACGAGAACAACCGCGACATGAGCTTTTTCGCCCGAATGGATCGGGTCACGGGCGTTGTTCTGCACGACTTCATCGATATTTCATTTTTCCTGATCCTTGGGGCGCTGATGTCGGCTTCCGTGAGACTCTTTTATTCACAAGACGACATCAGCACATTTTCCTTGTCGTACCCTGTACCAGCGATCGCACTCATGATGTTCTTGGCGTTCCTTCTGTGTCTTTGCAGTGAGGCGGATGCCTTTGTCGCCGCGAGTTTTGTGAAAATGGTGCCTGCCGCCAAGGCGTCGTTTCTGGTGTTTGGTCCAATGATGGATATCAAGTTGCTTCTCATGTACACCCGCGTCTTCAGGCCGAAGCTCATTGTTCTCATCGTCTGCCTGGTGGCTGCCCAGACATTCCTGCTGGCACTGGCTTATCAATCACTGCTGGCGATGCCGGCAACCGGCGATTAGGGAGATTGATTCGATGGCAGATCAGCGCTCCCCTTCCCTTGCCTCGCTTTCACTGACGATGGCGGACAACCCACCACCAAACGGTCTCGCCTCCGCTCCACGGCCCTCGGCGGAATGGTTTCAGGAACAGTTATTGCAAACAGCCATAGCGCTTGCGCTTGGATTGGTATCCATGGCCATTTACGCCACAGGACGGGTAGGCCTCATGCTCGCCCCCAAGTTTCATCCCTGGCTTGCCTCGGGCGCCGGCGTGCTGGTGGTGCTGGCCCTGATCCGCGCCTTTTTTTTGGCACGGCAAGCAGGATATTTGTCCAAGAAGAACCTGCGGGCGAATCAAACCAATCAATCATGCGAGTCGAAGGCCCACCACCATGGCGATCATGCCCATGATGAATGCGGGCATTCCCATCATCATCCCGATGCCAGTGCCGAAACTTGCTGCGATGATCATCACCATGGTCCCGACTGCGGACATGACCACGGACACCAATGGTTACCCCTTCAAGTCATGGTTCTGTCGATTCCCATCGTGTTGTTCGCCTTGAACTTGCCCAACGAGGCCTTTGGAGCCATGAAAGCGCTTGACTTGGAAGCTTATTCGCTCGCTCCCTCGGGAGCTGGTTCCGGAGGAAAGGCGGATGGGGTGAGTTTTCTCCAGTTGGAAAGGGCGGCTTCCAATCCGGAAGCCCGCGGGCTTTACGATGGAAAAACCGTGCAACTGGTCGGGAAGTTTGTTGGAGATCATGACAAGAGATTCACGCTCATTCGCTTCAAGATGAATTGCTGTGCAGCTGACGCCGTACCACTCAACGCCGCCATCATGGTCGATCCGCAGTCCCAGGCCAGACTCGACTACCGACATTGGTCGGGAAAATGGGTGGAGGTCAATGGCGAGGTTCGTTTCCTTCAGAGCCGGGATGGAAAGTCCTATCTGGCTGCCTTGATCCTTCGGGCCAAGGACACCGAAGAACTCAACAAATCCGAGACATGGATCCGGGAAACGGTTCCAGACTCGCCATTCCTCACCAACTGAACACCTGCAACAAGGAATTATTTCCATGAAATCCACACCGTTTTCCAAGTTTGGGCTGACTGTCCTCGGGGTTTTCCTCACAGCCTTGCCGCTGCTCGCGTGTCCGTTCTGTTCCATGCAAGGCCAGACCCTCACGGGAGAAGTTCAGACAGTCGGCATGGTCCTTTTCGGCACGCTTAAGAACGCGAAGCTCAAGTCTGGGGGCGACGGAATCGAGGGAACAACCGAGTTGCATGTCGAGGAAGTCATCAAGGATCACGAGATTCGGAAAGGCTCCAAGGTCCTCACTCTCAACAGGTACATTCCTCCCGACAAGGAGAAGATCTACAAATATCTCGTTTATTGTGATGTGTTCATGAACAAGGTCGATCCTTATCGTGGAGTCGCCGTGCTTCCCGACAGCAAAGTGGCCGGCTACCTTGCCGGATCATTGAAGCAGAAGGATGCCTCCGTCGCCGACCGCCTCGCTTACTTCTTTGGTTGGCTTGATGACAAGGATCCCGAGGTATCCAACGATGCCTACAAGGAATTTGCCAACGCCGACTACAAGGATTTCCAGCCGATGGCCTCAAAGCTACCAGCGGAGAAGGTTGCCGGCTGGCTGAAGGATCCTGCGACACCAGGTTTTCGTCTCGGACTCTATGCCTCGATCCTTGGGCATTGCGGAAGGGCATCCGACGCCTCGCTTTTGGCTTCACTGCTTGACAATTCCGACAAGAGGCTGACGACTGGCTATGATGGCATCCTTGCTGCCTATACCATGCTTGACAAGTCCGGTGGAATGAAGCGAATCAATGGCCTTCTTGGCGACGCCAAGTCCGATTTTCTTATTCGTTACGCGGCCCTTCGCGCCATCAGATTTTTTCATGATTACCGTCGCGACCTGGTGAATGCTGATGAATCGGCGAAATCGGTGGCTTTGCTGCTTCCACAAGGCGACATTGCCGATATGGCCATCGAAGATCTCAGGAGATGGAAGCGCTGGGAGATGGCGGATCAGGTTCTCGCGGTCAGGAAGGCGGAAGCTGGAAAAGTATCGATTGTGAGGAGGGCTATCCTTCGATTCGCCCTGGGTTGTCCATCGGATGCCACCAAGGCCCTTGTCGCGCAACTTCGCATGGAGGACAAGCAAGGTGTTGAGGATGCCGAAGAGTTGCTGAAACTCGAGGAAGCCCGCCCTGCTCCCTCCAACACCGCTTCCCCACCCAAGCCTTGATGGGTTTGGCGCCGATGATTGCCCCACTTTTTGGCGTGCATCTCGCCGATGGACAGCTTGCCATCATTCCAATTACGGTCGCATGGATTCTTTGCCTCCTGACTCTTGTTTTCACATCCTGGGGAATGGCGGAGGATGAAGCGCCGGCAGTTGCCTTGTTCGCGGGGGTCTTTTTTCTTGGATCCTTGCTTTCAATACCTGTCCCGGCCGGTCCCAAAACCCATCTCTTGATGACCGGAATGCTGGGATTGTTCCTGGGGGCCAAGGCATTTCCCGCAATTTTGATCGGTTGTTCCATGCAGGCACTCTTGTTCGCCCATGGAGGACCGGCTTCAATCGCCATGAACTCCATGGTGATGGGTTTGCCTTCAGTGGTCATTGGAGTCACTGGCCGATGGCTCTTGTCGCGCGTGAATGGAGTTCCGATGGCCAGGCTTGTCGGTTTCGTCACTGGAGCGTCCGCCGCCGGATTGACGGTTGCGTTGCATTCGGGAGTTCTCCTGCTCTGGGGACAGGGCTCCTGGGCGATGAGCGTGGCGGCCTTGGTGGCGATCCATATTCCGCTTTTGCTTGTGGAAGGAGCGGTGAGCGGGGCCGTGGTCGGATTGATTTGGAAAGCCCGACCAAGCATGTTGGGAATTCGCGGAAGCCATCCGTTGGCCATGTTGTTTCTAATCTCGATTTTCGCCAGCAACCGGACAGCGCAGGCCGCTTGGCATCGACTTGAGGTCGAAGCCAGCCGAATTTCTGGTGGAGCCATCGAGGTTTTCGCGCGTTTTTCAATGAATGAGCCGGCTGATTCTGGTGAGGTTTCCTTGCAGGATGAGCATGGGCGCGAACGGTATCGCGTTGCCATGGAAAAGGGCAAGGCGGTTTTTCAAAATGTTGAATCGGGTGAATGGTTGGTCAGGGTCTGGGCATCAGATCATTATGGTGAGACACTCCTGCGTGTTGGAGAATCGAGTTCCAGCAACGGTCAGGTCGGCCTGACCCAAAATATCATCGCGGCTATCGCAGGAGTCGCCATCCTCGTTGCCCTTGCCGGCCTAGCAAGGATTCGTGGACTGGAGCGGCGGATCAGGAGACTGGAGTCTCAGGTTTCTGGTGAACAACCTTCAGGGTAAAGGTCTGACAGCGGGAGATTCCAATCTCCCAACCCAACATGAACCATCGCTTGTCCGCGTGGAAGATCGAGCCTGCTGACAATTCCTTTCTGCCCAAAGCTCAAAACAAAAACATGGTCTCCCGTTTTGAGCGACAAGCGGGCTTCCACCAATTTTTTCTGTTTCGCCTGCTTGTGATTCTCTATTTCAGCTTGCCGGCGGAGATCCCCTTGCCTGATGGTCTCGGCGACTTGAGCCGACAGTTCCTCTCGTCGCAAATCTTCCTTGGCGAGCCTGTCGGCGAGTAACAGCCTGATTGCTCTTTGTTTTTTTGTTTTCTTCCGAAGATAAGTTCTTGCCCGCTTCAACAATCCGGCTGGCAAATCGAGCCTGGCGGCGATTTTCAGCGCATGGCTGCTTCCCGCTTCCCCAAGGATCAGTCTGTATTCAGGTCGAAGTGATTTCGAATTGAATTCTACGGAGGCGTTCATGGCCCTTGGATTCTTAAGAGCATAATGCTTCAAGTCTCCCAGATGAGTTGTGACAAGGGCCATGCATCCGCCCAGGTCAAGTTCGTCCAGGATCGCGCTTCCAAGGGCGGCACCCTCGGTGGGATCGGTTCCCGCGCCCAATTCATCAATCAAGACAAGGGTGCGCCGCGTGGCCGCCTTGAGGATCAGGCTCACTCGGGCCATGTGGGCGCTGAAGGTGCTGAGCGACTGCTCAAGGCTTTGCTCGTCGCCAATGTCGGCAATGACATTGTCGAAAGCGGGAAGCACCGAACCTGTATCACAGGGGATGGCCAAGCCGCTTTGCGCCATGAGCGAGATGAGGCCGACTGTTTTCAGCGCGGCGGTCTTCCCTCCCGTGTTCGGCCCCGTGATGACGAGAATGCCTTGCCCATCGCCAAGTCGCACCTCGATAGGCACCACCTTGCGACGCGCATTGTCATCGCTTGCCGATTCCTGACGGAATAGCTGCTCAAGAAGGGGGTGGCGCGCTCCCTTGAGCCAAAGCCTGTCACCGGACTCCCAGCAGGGTATTGTCCAATTGAAGTCAGCAGCCACGATCGCTTTCGCCTGAAGGCAATCCAGACGAGCCATTTTCTCAACGGCATGGTTGAGCGGGCCGGCGGCCTTGGCCACCTCTCCCGTCAGCCTGCGCAGGACCCTGTTGATTTCCTTTTCCTCTTCCCCTTTTAGAATGGCGCGCTCGGCGCTGAGGCCGGCGACTTCAGCGGGTTCCACGAACAAAGTTTCACCGCTTCCGCTCGAACGGTGAACAACTCCAGGAAACCGCTGCCGATGATTGGACGCGATCGGAAGCACATAGTGGTCACCGACGACCGTGGCATTCGGATAGCGGAGGATTTTTCTCAGTTCAGGATCCCGCAGCAGACGATTAACAACATTCTTGACGCGTTCATCCAACTCTGACAATTGCTGTCGAACCTTGGCCAAATCGGGGCTTGCCAGGTCCAGAACATGACCGCGGGCATCAATGCAGGCCTGGATGCCTTTCGCGATCATTCCAAGGTCTTGAATCGATGAGCAATAATCAATCAGCCGCACATGTCTCTCATCGAGTTTGCTGCGCCATCGGTAAATGGCGCCAGTCACCAGCATGGTTTCGGAAAGGTCTCGAAGCTCGTCAACGCCAAGGACCGAGCCAATCACGGCTCTCCTGATCAGCAGCCTGACATCGCGAAGGCCGTTAAGGGGAGGCGCAAGGCCACCTGAAACACCCACAATCATTTCGGCAAGCAGGCCTAATTCGGCCCGTAACAATCCGAGGTCGTCCGACGGTTCCGACCCCTTGAGCAAATCCTTGCCCAAGCTGCTGACGCAATGGTTTGAAATCCATTCGAGAACCTTGGGGAATTCAAGAATGTTCCGTGTCTGGCTGTCCATCCAATTGGAATTCCTTGCTGCATTCCGACCTAGGGCTTATCGGACCAATCTTTCCCGATTCCTTGTTCCAAGGATACCATCACGACATGAAACCGGGCGTTGACATCGTGATCATAGGCGGTGGAGTCCAGGGACTCACCCTGGCCCTGTTTTTGTCACGGGCTGGCGCCACCGTGCGAGTCATCGACAAGGGTGCGCTTGGGGTTGAAGCGTCATGGGCGGGGGCCGGAATCATACCTCCTGGTGGAGCGGGTCCACAATCACCGGTAGTCGATCGTCTGCGGACGCTCAGTTCCGGGATGTTCCCGGCTTTTTCAGATGAACTGCTCGCCCTTACTGGAATAAGCAATGGTTTCAGGAAATGTGGCTCATGGCACCTTCCACTGGCAGGAGACAATCTTGAAGGACTAAGGAACTTGTGTGTTCGTGAAGGGCTTCCTCTCGAATCACCTTCCGTGGCCTTGCCGTGGCCCGGAACGCCCGGGGAGCCACCACTTTTTCTCAAGGGGACCATGCAAGTTCGCAACCCATGGCATCTTCGCGCTCTCAAGGATTCTTGCTTGCTGGCCGGGGTTGAGATGATTGAGAATTGTCAAGTCGAGAAAATGCAATTGAAGGGTGGACAAATAAGTTCGATAACGACACCCATGGGCCAATGGCGGGCGCAGTGGTTTGTGCTGGCAGCCGGTGCTTGGAGCGGTGTCTTGGCGGCATCTATCGGTTTCACCCTACCTGTCAAGCCAATTCGCGGACTGATAACCCTGTTGGAACTTGAAGAGGCGGGGTTGGTTTCGATCGTCGAACAAGGCAAGCGTTACATCGTGCCGAGGGGCGACGGGCTATTTCTTGTGGGAAGCAACGAGGAGGATGCCGGATTCGACAAAACGATCCAGGAAACAGTTGTCAAGGAACTTGAGGCGTGGGCATCGTATGTGGTTCCGGAGCTGGCCCATGCCAGGCGCAAGAAATGCTGGGCGGGTCTTAGGCCTGGTTCACCTGATGGGATGCCGTTCCTGGGGTCGTGTCCTGATATTAAAAACCTTGTTTTGGCGACTGGTCATTTCCGAGCCGGACTGCAGCTATCTCTCGGAACCGCCAGCCTTGTAAGCCAGTTCATTCTGGGTGGAACATTGCCTCTACCGATCGAGCCATTTTTCCCCGCGCGACCATCGGGGCCGTTGAGTGGGGGATTCCTGAATTGAATTCAGGCCAAACGGACCAACCTCGACATGGCGCCGAAACCCAATTGGCGGAATTTCTCGCGGAATTGGCCAAGGAGGCCCGTTCTCTTGGAATGAATGGCAGGGAGGCAGGATTTCTCGAGGGTTTTCTGCCCCAACTGCCTTTCAGCGCTGGTTTGAGGCGAACTCAGTCGGCACATCCGACCGTGGTATTGTTGGGCGCGCGCGGTGTGGGAAAAAGCACGCTGTTCAATTGGTTGGCCGAATATCCATTGGCGCCAACCGGTTGGCTGCCAACAAGCAAGGGAACCCCGGGGCATTCATTTATTGCCGTTCCTGATGGGGCCATCGAATCAGAGCCACCGGAATTCAATGCCCACACAAGTCCTGAAAATATCAAGATTCAGAGAATACCGATTGCCGGGTTGCCTTGCGCCGTGGAGGTCCATGATCCAGGTAGTTCGATGGTGTCCGCCGGCATCATCGCAGGCAGGGCGAACCGAGTGTTGTTCGTTACTTCCCAGGAACGATATGCTGACCGATTTCCTATTGACATGGTCAGGTGGTGCGCGATCGCGGGGTGCGAGATTGTTCCCGTTCTCACCTTGGTGGATCCCAACATCGAGAAACACTTGAAGGAAGATTTCAGGAGAATTCTTGAGAAAAGCCTGATAGCCGCGTCGGGAAATCTCTGGTCCGAGCCTGTTGTATTCTCGAGTGACCGGAAATTAAGCGATGCGAGCGGAGGAATTCCTAGCCGGCAGCTCCTGTTGATGAGTCCAATCCCCGTGGCTCGGAATCCCCTTCCCTGCATTCATCAATTCCTTGAGGTGGTTGCCGAAAAACTGAAAAAAGACATCAAGATTTTGACACGAGCGAAAATAGCGATCGAAGCGGAAGCCAAGTCCGCAATCAATCAATTCAAAGTGATGCGCCACGCGCGACTGCGGTCAACTTCAATGGTTGTTTCCGCTGGAAGGCTCCTGGCTTTGCTGGAACTTCCGGGCCATGCCAGATTATGGAGCACGGGATTCCGGCTCATGGGATGGCCTTTGAGGCAATGGTTGCTTGGCAAGCAGGACGAAGTCACTCATCATCTGTCCGATGCCGTTGTGCGAAGGATTTTGGGAAACTGGAAAGGCAAGGTTTGGCTTTCGGTATTCGAGAACACATCCCCATCAGCAACCGAGGGGCCCAAAAATCAGGAAAGTCAGGGAGATTTGAAAAAAATTGGCGCTGATGAATTCTCAGCAATGGTATCCAAGTCCACGGATTTGGACGCCACCCTGGATTTGGAAACCAATTCCGCCGCTCCCGAATGGCTTGGATCCAAACCGGGAATTCTTGCCATGGCTCGATTGGTGATCTCATGTTTCCAGGCGATTTGTGTCGTCGCCGCATTATGGTACGGGGGTGGTGGAATCCTATCGTTCGTCTATCTGGCCATTTTCGCCGGGTTGGCCGATATGGTTCTTGTCATCGGGGTCAGGGTGCCACTTTGGTTCATCGAACTGGGTTCCCTGCGCAGGTGGGAAAAGCGCTTTCATGAAGCCGTCATCAAGCCGTTTTCTGATTATCTCCAGAGGCAGATTGTGCATCAATCGGGAGTGAATGCCAGGGCCATATTCCTTCTTGAAAGTTGCAAAAACCATTTGAACTCTGTCGGGAAAATATCGGGTAAACCAAGATGAATTTCAAAAGCATGCCGGTCAGTCATGAACTGGTTTCAGAATCCAGAAAATTCATGACTTATTTGCAGAATGAAATCAATAAATGTGCCGATAAAAAATATCTTTTCCAATCGCATGAATTGAAAGTTGATTCATTTTTAAATGCCATCGATTGGCTGGATGCTGGCATACCTTTGCCGCTTGTCGCTCTGGTCGGTGCAACCGGCGTTGGGAAAACGAGAATCCTTTCGGAATTGGATCCAAATAATGAAGAAAAGCCAGGCTGGGTGAGGCCATCCACAACACATGTGGCGGGCAGGTTGATGCATGGTTTGACCCTATTGGCTGAACCCGAACCGCGCCTGATGATTCATCTAGATGCCTTGACAAATGAAAAAAACTGGCCTTTTTCCGGAGTATTGGAATGTCCTGATCCTGGCTTTGGCGACCCTCTTGCCCTGAAAACATCAACTTGGCTGAAGAGACGGGCCGACTTTGCGGTCTTGATCACTTCCCCCCAGCGGATTGCCGAGGAATTCGATAATTTTTCCGATCCCGGTATTCTTGATAATCCCTTTGTTTTCATCCTTGGCAACACTGACACCTGCGGATTATCGGAAGCCGGTGTGATCATCCAGGCCTGGCGGTTGGAACTGGTGCGATCCGGATTTGATCGACCTCAAATCTTTATATGGCCCGATGAATCGGGCAAGCTGGTTGACTGGTTGGAAAGCATGGCCTCAAGCGAATGGCTTCATGGAATCAGGTGTTTCCGTCTGGCCAGGGAGGCTCGCGGCCTTGCCAAGGAAATGGATTTGATCGGACCCAAATGGGGGCAGGAAGCGTTTGTTTCGTTGCGTGGGCAATGGCGATCCGAAATTAATATTGAAGCGGAAAACATTGCGGAAAAAGTGATGGAAGGGCTTGATGGCCGGCGTTTGGAAATGGAGGCATTTCTTGAGGCCGACCTTCATAGACGCCTGAAGGGTATTATGGCTTTTTGGCTTAAATATGTGGCCAGGGGCAGGTCTGGAACCGGACTACTGACGGCAGGATGGCGTTCCGTCCTTGGGCGCGTTGCCTTGGGTGGCGGCAAATCCTCAGGGCCTCGCGAGCAGGCGTCCCGCCTCGCGCTTGAACCGGCAATCGATTCCAGCGGTGTCGAGTCCCGCCGTGATGAATTGGTTTCCCGGCTAAAGTCCAGTCTGGTGACCCATAGCATTCCCATCGCCGCGTTTAATGATACCTTCAGGAAAATCAGTTCCAGTCCGTGGCGCACCCAACTGCTTGGCCATTCCAAGGCCGTTCTCGAAGAATTTGAAGGAAGGCGGCTATCGTCCGGCGGAATTCGTGGACTGGTCAGGGAACTGACTATCGGCATGGCCAATTACTTTCCGCCAGCTTTCATGCTTGCGGCGGTTTTTTGGCCACTCATCCTCTTTTTTGATCCCATGGGATGGAAGCGAACCCCTCAATGGCTTGATTTGCTGATTCTCGCGGCATGCATGGTCGGCTTGCTTTCAGGCTTGCATGGGCTTTTGGGGCTGGTGATGCCATTTGAATGGAATTCCATCAGGTCGGAATTAAAAGGCCGTTTGATCTCATCCATGGCAAAGGAATTGGAACGCGAAATAGGCGGATATTGTGAGGAAACCATTTCTGAACTTGGAAAGACCGTATCAACCTTGAAGAACTTGGTGAAACAGGCCAATCAACTGGCTGATCATGCTGAAACAGTAGCGGAAGCGACGGGAGTGTTCGGGGCGGTTATTCCAGCGAAAGACAAATCCGCCAACTGATGGTCATTCCAATAGCAATCAGGTTTGAACTGGACGAAATTGGTCTTCCAGCGAATCCCCCATAGCCTCAATCGCCAAGGGCACGAGGGCGCCCCATTTAAGACGATCGTCGGCAATCATTGTGGCCTCGGCAACCGATGCGATTTTCCTTTGGTCGAGCCGACCTGCGCATTGGTTCATCCTTTCAATGAATGAGTAGGGCTGGATTCTCGCTTCAAGTCCGTGAACCAGCCTGTGAAGGTCGGCCCACATTCCCATGTGAAGCCTGAGAATCGAGCGGACATGCGCCCTTTGTGCCGGCCCTCCAGTGATTTCCTCGATCGATCCCTTGATCATGTCTGACCATGCTGTCCCACTGAATGGAGAGGAAAGAACAAGGGAACCGCATTCATGCCAGAATTTTCTTTGCATGGGGTCGGAAAGCGTCATTGCCAAACCAGGAATGCCCTCGGATAGCTTGGCTATTTCCTGCCGAGAAACTTGGTCGGTTACCCCATTCGCTTCAAGTATCCGCTCTATTTGAATTGTGGGCAGGGGCGTGAATCTCAGCGTTTGGCAGCGTGATCGAATTGTTGGAAGCAAATTTTCGCTGTTTTCACATAAGAGGGCCATCCACATTCCGGGGGGAGGCTCCTCAAGGGTTTTCAGGAAGCAATTCGATGATTCCTCGTTGAAGGCGTCCGCTGGTTCGATGATGAAGACTTTGCCTCGGCCTCCCGCCGCCTTCAATTGACTGCTTTCGATGAGTCGCCGCATGAAATCAATTTTGAATTCCTTGTCCTCCTCGGGCTTGACCCATGTCTGGCAATCCGGATGGGTGCCCGCCTCCACCTGCTTGCAGGAAGGGCATTCACCACAACTTGACAGCGTGTCGTTTGCTTCGCGTTCGCATAGGAAGCTTCTTGCCACCATTGTCGCGAACAACTTCTTCCCGGACCCGGCCGGTCCTGTCAGGATATGGGCGTGGCCCATGCGGTTCGACTGGATGGCAGCCACCAATTGTCCGCGGTGGGTTTCCATGCCGGCCAGTTCATCCCACCGCATGGCGCTCTTCCCAGCGTTTGATTGTTCCAAGAATATCAGCCAGTACCAGTTCCTCGGGGTTGTCGGCATTGACCACGGCAATGCCCTGCCGATCCATGTCGGCTTCAGCAAGGAATCCTGCCCGAACCCGGCGATGGAAATCTTCCGGACGCATTTCCAACCTGTCCGGGTTGGATCCAAGTCGGGCCCTGGCCTTCTCAACGGGAAGGTCGAGCACGATAGCCAGGTCCGGTTTCAAGCCGCTCGCGGCGAATCGGATTGCTGTTCTTAATCCAGAAAGTTCAAGCCCTGAAGCATGGCCCTGATAGGCCATGGTGGCCAGCATGAACCTGTCGCAGACGACGGTTTCTCCATTCAGGATTGCTGGATGAATGATTTCGTGGATCATCTGGGCGCGGGCCGCCATAAACATTGCGGCCTCGCTCATGGCGCAAATCTCACCGGGGTAGCGGAGCAGGATTTCGCGCAATGACCTGCCCAAATCCGTTGAACCAGGATCTTGGCAAGCCGTGACCGATAATCCCGCCGATTTGAAGTGATTCACCAACAACCGGCATTGGGTGCTTTTTCCCGATCCGTCGAGCCCATCAAGGCTAATCAATCGGCCCTTCGTTTCGGGCATGCATCAGGTTCCGATGGCCACGGCTTCGGCGGCCGTTTCGCTGGCGTGGTAGCTGGACCGCACAAATGGACCGGCTGCGACATGGTTGAATCCCATTTTTTGGGCAAGATTCTTCAGGTAATCAAACTCGACAGGCGGAACGAATCGTTCCACCGGCATGTGTCGAACCGTGGGGGCGAGGTATTGCCCTAGGGTGACCATATCGCAACTGATTTCCCGAAGGTCTGTCAGCACCTCCATAAGTTCTTCCACGCTCTCCCCCAGTCCAAGCATTAGTCCGGATTTTGTGAGCGTATCGGGATGTCTCGCCTTGACATAAGCGAGGACTTCGAGGCTTCGCCTGTAATCGGCTTTTCCACGCGCCCTTCGGTACAGACGGGGAACCGTTTCCAAATTGTGGTTGAACACTTCAGGTGATGCTGACATGACAGTTTCAACGGCAGCCAAGTTGCCCAGAAAATCCGGCGTGAGAACCTCAACTGCGGCACCCGTGCGGCGCCGTACCTCCACGATGCACTGCCGGAAATGTTCGGCTCCGCCATCGGGAAGATCGTCACGGGTCACCGAGGTGATCACAACATGGCGAAGGCCAAGCCTTAACGCTGCCTCGGCAACCCTTGATGGCTCGTCAAGTTCGACTGGTTCGGGATCACCCTTGGGAACAGAGCAAAAGCCGCAAGGGCGGGTGCATTGGTTTCCCAGAATCATGAATGTCGCTGTTCGGCGGGAGTAGCATTCGGACCTATTGGGACACTTGGCATTTTCACAAACAGTTTCGAGCCTGAGTTCAGAAAGAAGGTTGTCCGTGAAAAAGTCGGAATTTCCGGTGGGTAGGGGTTTTTTCAGCCAATCCGGCAAACGCCTGCCGGGAACTGAACCGCTTGTGACCAGATCCAAGGATGTCCGCGTGGTTGTCTTCATGACGGGTATCCTGTTGGTTTCCATGACTTAATGGTATCCGAACTTGGAGCCAAGGCGCGTTGTCCAAAGACGCGAAACTGAGTTGCCCGGACTCGGGTGGTTTCCATGAAGGTTATCCCGCCATATGATTTATTTTGTTGCTGGATTTCGCGATCGAGGAGTCGAGAGTATGGAACGCTTGACGCTTGGCGTTTTGGCATGCTTGTCAATTTTTACTGCCCAAGCCGTGGCCCAAAACCCCGTTGTTGTCATCAGTACCAATCTGGGTGACATGAAACTTGAATTGTTTGCGGACAAGGCCCCTAAGACGGTCAAAAACTTCCTCGACTATGTTGAAAAGAAGCATTACGACGGCTTGATATTTCATCGGATAATCAAGGATTTCATGATTCAGGGCGGTGGATATGACATCTCCATGAGTGAGAAAGCCACCATGCCACCCATCGTGAATGAGTCAACCAACGGCCTCTCAAACAAGCGTGGAACCATTTCAATGGCGAGGACTTCAGTCCCTGACAGCGCTACATCTCAATTCTTCATCAATGTCGTCGACAATGACAGGCTGGACAAGAACAAGTGTCCCGATGGCGTTGGTTACTGTGTGTTCGGTAAGGTTCTCGAAGGAATGGAGGTGGCAGATAAAATTCGTTCCCTCGAAACCATTCGCGACAAACCGGTAAAGGATGCCGTGATCAAATCGATCCGCCGGCAGTGATTCAAGAAAGCTGTTCTGATTTGCAGAAACACCAGTCTGGAAAGGATTCATCGTGACCAAGGTTCGTTTGCAAACCAACAAAGGCGACATCGTGCTCGAACTGGATGAGGCCAAGGCCCCCATCACCGTTGCCAACTTCCTTAAATATGTAGATGAAGGATTTTATGACGGCACCATATTTCATCGCATCATTGCAAACTTCATGATCCAAGGTGGTGGGTTCACCAAGGAGATGGTTCAGAAGAAGACGCATGCGGAAATCGTCAACGAATCCGCAAATGGATTGCAGAACAAGCGGGGTGCCGTAGCCATGGCCCGCACGCCCGCTCCCAACAGCGCATCGTCGCAGTTTTTCATCAATGTTGTCGACAACGCCTTCCTCGACAAGGCGAACGCCCAGGATCGAGTGGGATACTGTGTCTTTGGGAAGGTCACGGAAGGCCTCGATGTCATAGATCAGATCAAGTCCGTGAAAACGGGAAATTCCAAGGGCCACGGGGATGTGCCACTGGAGACCATCGTGATCAGCAAGGCTTCAAGGGTTTGATGGGAAGCATGCTGGGAGTGTGATCAGATCGAACTTTTGATCACGGTTTGAAGGAAACTTCAAGCAAAACCTGCGTCAAGCGGTCACCCCTCGATCGTTGGTCCTCCAAAAGAGTTTCCAAGGATGGTTCGGCCTTGCGCTGATTCCATATTGTTCTGAGCTGATGTTGAATCGTGACTGGCTTGTCAAGACGCAGGACGCTTTCCCCCTTGGCGTTGCGGGTAATGAGCAGCTTCATCTGGGTGCAACCGGTTGACTTCAGGTAGGCCTTGTTATTGGTCGAATCAATCCAACCACTCACAGTCGCGGGGTTGATGGCCGGGTTGTAGCGCATACCCGTGTTTTGGCTGGTCGGGCTGAGTTCCTCGGCTTTGAGCCAGTAAAAGTGATTGTCCGTAGGCCTCGATGTCCTGAATTCGGCGCCGAGCGGTCCTCCCGCGTTGCTGGTTCCCAAAACGGTCATGGGATAATTTCGTTTCTTGGGACGCATCCAGTCAAAAATGTTGGGAATTTCTCCTGAAAACCATTCGATTCCGCGCCCCTTGTATTGGACCCATAACATCGGAAACGACCTTCCCGCCCAATTGGTGAATATCTCCCTGTTGCGCGCGTTCAATTCGCCTGCATAGTCTCCATTAACCACATAAAATGGAAGGTTTTGGGCGTTTCTCCAGTAGGCTTGCGAGAAGTAGAAGGCGCCTCCGGACATTGGCATGACCCCTGCGAATATGTCCGGGTGGGACAGGCCGATGTCGAACGCGGCATTGCCTCCCGCTTCCAATCCGAAAAGAAAAACACGGTCGGAATCGACATTGTAAGCTTTCCGCGCCTCGGCAATCGCGTCAATGACGGCATCGTGCTCCCGAGGACTGTAGGCGAATCCCGCCCTTGGCCCACCCAGTTCCCAGAGCGGGGCAAGCAGGATGTAGCCCTGTTCAGCAGCGGCTTTCGACCATTTCGCGGCGTGGTCAAGATGCGACTCTCCTGATGCATGCAAGACGACCAGCAGTGGCCAAGTCCTTCCGTGGTGATAGTCGGGCGGCACTTGCACCGCGAACCGCGGCTTTCCCGGTTCGGTAACCGGAGGAATGACATCGCGGGGTAGGCTTGGTGGGGCCTTGTCGGGATTGACAGGTGGCAAGTGGGGAAGCATTTGGCAAAGTTCGTCGATTTTCCTTGTTGTCATCCCGGCTCGGATTTGGCCCAGGATTGATGATCGCCTTTCCGGATCGCTGGATCGAAGATATTGAAGGAGCAATGCCCTAAGATTCCAAATGTCTCGGGCGACAGCGGGTGAGGGATCGGCGCCAGCATTTCCAAGACTCCATCCGGTCATGGCAAGTGCTGCCAGGCTAGCCCCTTTTTCAGGAGGAAGCGGTCCTTGCACCGCTTTTCTCACCGCGCGGGCTTGTCCTAGAAAGCTTTCAAGCCGATCCATGGCGTCAGCGTGGAAAACTTCCTTGATTTCAGCGATTGCGTTTTTCATTTCTGTGCCGGAGGGCAAGGCCGATTCCAGCCACAAGAACAATTCGTGGTGCTCGCGTTCCCGTTCCGACAAGGCATCCATGTCAGCCCGAAGCGCCCTGAATTCGCCCGAAACTTTTTCAGTTCCATCCGCCTCGGGAAACGATGCCAGCAACTTGGAGGCGATCTTGAATTGATGGGAATGAATCAGTCGCTTGATCCTTTCCAATTCTTCTCGCGCCTTGACTTGCTTGATAACCGTTGCCGCTTCGCCTGACTGACGCGATGCGTCCCCGCCCAATTTCCCAAGTGAATCAGCCTCTTTGGAAGCTTCGGAGAACCTGCCTGCTTGCAGCCAAAAGTCAATCCTTCGCAGTTTGCGAGTGATTCGATCAGCGATTGGGGCCGATTCCCTGTCGAGCGTTTCGGGGTTGGAATCGAAAAGGGCGCGCAATGTCAGGTCATCGAATTCCCGGGTGAGATACATGCAACCCCAGCGATGCCTGTTGATGGCATCCACTCGCGCCCATGTGGGGGTGATCGCACCCAAGTGTTGCTTTAGTCCCACCTTTCCCGTCGGACCGTTGAAAATGAAACCGCGTTCCCACTTGTCGTCCCACGGTTCAACCTGAAGAACCTCCCAAATGCTCGGCATGGGGCGGTTGTGGGGAATGAAAATGACTTTTGGTGAAAGAAACTTTTCCTCCTTGGATGCCTCGTCCCTTTCTGCGATTCGGGCTTGGCCCGGCAGGAAATGAACCCTCCTGCAACCGTCATCAACTTGGAAGAGACCGCGGGGAAAGGCAACAGGTTCCTTGGTCGCCGGATCCAGTTCCAATTGGTGGTCGCGCTTGACCTTTCCTTCAAGGACATATCCGTCCTTGAGGTAGACAAGGTCTGCCCGGCATATCGTCTCTAATGCCAGGCAGCTTAAAAAAATAAGGGGGCGCCCCAATTTCGCGAGCGGAAACCAAATCCTTAAAGGCGATTGAAATCGTCGCATGGCATTCCTCGCCTTGCCATCAGGGAATATCCCCGATGCGTTTGCATTTCCATTATGATCAATGGTGCTGAAGAATTCACGATAAGTGGCAAGTCCATGGGGCTTTCACCAGCGGAGACGATCGATGCCTGTCAGGTTTCGTTGTGGCCATTGCCGGCAACTCATGGCGATATCCAAAAGAAAAATCGGAACAATGGTTCCATGTCCAACCTGCCAAACCATGATCGAAGTACCCAAAGATGACATGGCCACGGTAGATGGCGGAGCAGGAAAACTCAGGAAAGAAGGCACCGGCGCACGATCCGGCCAACCCCTGCTTGAAGAGGATTTTGACCAGGTGATCTCAAGCGCAGATTTGGTGGAACAAGAAGACGCGGTCCAGCAGATCGATAGTAGCCTAAATTATATATTATCCAAGCCTATGCTAGTAGCTATTATTGCAATCTCGGCATTTATGATATTTTTAATTGGCCTGGCATGTGGAATTGTGATAGCAAAAATATGGTTCATTCAGCAGGCGTGATCGTTTCTAATTTAGCGAATTTAACGAAACCATCAGCAAAATAGACCATCCACCATTAACTTGGCTCATGATTGAATGTCAGCAAGTGTGGCATGTTTTGACAAATTCATTGAGCGCGCCAGGAGTTGCACATCCATGAAAACGGTTTATTCAAGAAAAATAGCATTAGCAATGATTGGATTAACAGTCTTTGGAATGGGTGTTTTTCAGTCTACAAACGCACAAAGCCTTCAAGCAGATCCCGTGGACACTTTCCGTTTGGCTTTGGGGAACGGTGGCCCTGACAGATTGGGAAAAATGAAAGAATCTTTGGCAGCGATGAAGTCGGCTGGTGAGGTCGGACGCGCCCTCATGCTGCCCGAATGGCAAGGACAATATCGGGACGGCATCAACAAGGAGTTTTTTGAACCAACTGTCAAGCGATTCGTTGAATTGGCCCGTGGTGGGATGCAATCAAAAGAAGTGATCGTGCAGCGGCAAACAGCCAGAATTATCGCTGAAGTTTGTTCGGTTAATTCAGGTGCGCAAAGTTACACGGGCGCGGAGAGGTCGGTCTCGCGTGATGCGTTCCTTCGCCAGAATTTCGCGGAGTTGCAAGAAGGGCTTTTCAACATGGCTTCGAATGATTTGGGAAGCCAATTGGATGCCTTGTACGCCTTGGGGCGCATTGATTCAGACCCGGTCAAATTGGCTTCAACAGTGAAGGCATTTTTCAAGCAAAGTGGGCCAGAGGGCTTGAAGAAAAGAATAGCGGCATCGGAAGCAATTGGGCAAAGAACTTACTCGGTATCGGTTCTTGCAAGGCAAGGCCGATATATCCTTCCCGAGGATTACGATTCCTTGCGAAAAACATTTCTTACAGCCGGAATAGAGTTGGTGCCTGTGGCCGTGATCGGGCTTTCGGATGAGGTCAGGCAAGTTCGAATAAATTGTATTGATGCCATCAACTTTATCACCGATGCGCTTGCCGATAGCGACATTCTGATTCGCACAACATTTGATCCTGCGCTTATCGAAAGAGATGAAGCCGAGCGATCAAGAAGAATGGATGAAATTAAAAAGGAGCAAAAATCACTTGAGCCGATGATGAGAATGCTTCGCGGTCAGGTTGGCGAAATTGCCACCCAAGGCCTCAAACCAGGCAGGTCTGTGACCACGAGAGTCGATACGCTGCTTATCCTTGAGGATTACGCCGTTTTCCGGAAAAAGCTTTCAGATCAGTGCGTTAAGCTTGATGAGTCGCTGCGACGCAATGGGATTGTTGTTCCCAAGGAGTTAGACCCCTTCCCCATTGACGAGAATGGTGTTAACGCCGTCCTGGCCGGTTTGATTCGCGGACTTGATGACGAGGAGTCTAAGGTTCGTTTGGCCTGTGCCAGCGCGGTCGAGATGATCGTTCTTCAACCAGATGTCATGGAGACAGTGCGTTCGAGCGAGCAAAACCGGCTACTTAGTGCGATCCTGAACCTTCTCAGAAATGAATCAAATCCTAATGTAACGCTGAACCTCGCCCGTGTCCTTTCGAGGATCGCCCCGGGAAAGCCTGAATTGATTCTTCCCACCGTGATCAGCTTGCTTGGGCATGTCGATGGTGATGTCCGAATCCAAGCGTTATCGGCCATCAAGAATTTTGGTCCCAAGGCTCGTGAGGCGGTTCCCGCGCTTACTGTGATGGTTGTCGAAAGTGATTCTGATTTCCGATTGGCCGCAATGCAGGCCATTGAGGCGGTTGGTAATGAAGCGAAGGCCACCCTTTCTTCCGTCGCCAAGAATCTCCGCCACGCCAACCCTCAGGTTCGCACCGCCGCCGCCAAAACATTGGGTCGCTTTGGTTCGATGGCTGATGTCGCGTTGGCCGAGTTGGACATCGCGTCGGCCGACTCCGTGGCCGAGGTCAGGATGGCTGTCAGCGAGGCGATTGTCAGGATTCGATCTTCTCCGCGATAGATGATTTCACTGTGCGGGTTCAATCAAGCATGTCATTGAGCCGGGACAAGGTCGCCCCAGGTATGGATCCGGCCCGTATGAGTGTACCTGATCTTGCTTCAGCTCGGCATGCTCCTTGGAAGTCGTCAGCAGGATGACTCTCCCCGACTTGTCGACTTCCTGCGCCATCAGAAACCCCTTTTCGGGGGGAAACCCAAAGATGGCCTGCAGCATCTCGATGACATACCTGTAGGTATGGTCGTCATCGTTCAGAAGTATCACATTGTAAGGTGGTTGAATCCTTACATCTTCTTTGGGAAGAGTCTTCCCTTTAGCAGGGAAGGATAGCGGTGTGGAACTCGCCTTGATCATTGATGGTTCCATCCGGCGGAATACTCAGAATCAGGCATCCTTGCGTCCTACACAGACGATGGTGATGTCGTCATGGGGGTATTCCCGGCCAGCGGCATGCGCGTCCAAGGCCTTCTTGAGATTATCGACCAGCACACCGGGATCCTTGCTCTTCGATGCGGCCAATGTTTTCTTGATGGCATCAGTCGTGAAGGCTTCATCTCGTGAACTCATGGCTTCGCTGACGCCATCGCTGTAAAGAAGGAGACAGTCCCCCGGCTGGATGGAAAACTCGATCATTTCGTAAGGGAACTCGTCCGCGACTCCTAGCGGGAGGCCTGTGATTTCGTCCGACACGACATCGCGGACAGGTGATCCGTCTGCGGGAATCAGAAGAGGCACCATGTGTCCGGCATTTACTAGCCTGATTTTGTGGGTGTTGGGTTCGATGATCATCGTTTCGAAGGTCACGAACTTGCTAAGCTTTTCTAATGCCGGGTAGAGAGCCGAGTTGATTCGACAAACAGCCGTTGGGAGATCCGGTTCGCTCATCAACCAGAATCGGGTTTCGGAGGAGACCTTGCTCATGATCAGGGCGGCTGGAACGCCTTTGCCAGCCACATCGCCGATTGCGACTGCCAAGCGGTTGTCAGGCAACTGGATGTACCCGTAATAGTCGCCACCGACTTCCTGCGCAGACTTGTAGTAGGCCTTGCAGCAGTAGGGGCCTAACTCGGCCTCCTTATCGGGCAGGAAACTCCCCTGTACCTCCTTGGCCAATTTCATGTCCGCGGTTCTGGCAGCCTTTGCTCGTTCATCATTGATGGTTTTCTCATGCAGTCGGGCGTTTTCCATGGAAATGGCCGCCTGCCCCGCCACGCACCATAGAAATTTCAGGTCGTCCTGGTTGAATTTTTTGGCCCGGTCCTGGGTATCAAGTTGAACCACTCCCAAGGCCTTGCCAGATGGACCAATCAACGGAACACACATCACGGAACGGATCCGGAAATCAACAACGCTTTGGCTCAATCCAACAGAGTCCGACCTGCTCGCGTCATCCGCCGTGAAGGCTTGCTTGGACTCAAGGCAGCGTTTCACGATTGTTCGTGAGAATCGCGCGTTCGCCTCGTCCTGCGCTCGCCTGGTTTTCACAACCTTTGGCATCAGCCGGGGATTTGGACCTTCCTCGGCCAAGATCACAAAGCAGCGATCAGCTTGACGGAATACTTGGAAGAGATTCTCGGCGATCTTGGGAAGGAGTGGATCAAGGTCGAGCGTTTTGCTGAGGCTGGCGCTGATTTCAACGAGAGCCCTGAGCTTCTCCGCTGGTTGAGCCTCTAAAATCATTTGGCTGGCCGCCACCGATGACTCAATCGATGGTTCGTCCCCAGAATCAGTCTCGTCGTGGTCGTCAGCAGGCAAATCGGCGCTGAATTCTTGAGCGCCTGATGAAAACAGGAACTCAACATCACAAATCCTGATTTTGTCTCCGTTTTTCAGTTCCGGGCGAGGTTTTGCCGGGTCAATCCTTGTGTTGTTGAGAAAAGTTCCATTTCGACTGCCATTGTCCACCAGAAAGATACGGTCATTTTCCTTGACGACCTGCGCGTGTTCACGGCTGACTGAAGTGACAGGTATTACGATGTCGCAAGTGACCTGCCTGCCAAACTTCATGCACTCCTTTGTCAGGTCGTATGTCTTGCCCTCCTCGGGCCCCTTGGTGATGGTGAGTTTGGGGGTTGACATGACCAAACCTCTTGAGCCTTGAAAGGTTCGGGCATTCTAATTGTGGTCACCAAGTCCTGCAATGCTTGGGGAGTTGCGGCCGGTTGGATGCAGATAGATATCGGTCGTCATCATCATGCCATCTTCAGGACGAGGTCGCCTCCATCAACCTGGGTACCCGCAGGGGTCAGGATCTCTAGGATTTTGCCGGAATTCGGGCTTGCGACAGTGGTTTCCATCTTCATGGCCTCGAGGGTAAACAACTTTTGGCCTTGGGATACTGTCTCGCCCTTTCCGACAAGAATCCTTGAAATCGAACCAGGCATGGGGGCGCCGATTTCTTTGGGATTTCCGGCCGCGGCCTTGATTCTAGTAGCCGCCTTTCCAGCCAGCGAATGGTCGGAAACAACGATCTCCCTGGGTTGGCCGTTCAATTCAAAAAACACCGTTCGTGTTCCACCTGGTTGAGGATCTCCGACGGTCAGGAAGCGAACGATCAGCGTTTTTCCCCTCTCGATATCGATGCTGGCTTCCTCGCCTGGTTTAAGTCCGTGGAAGAAAACGGGGGTGGGCAAGACGCTTGTGTCGGAGTACTCGGTCTTGTGCTTGGCCAAGGATGGAAAAACTTTGGGATACATAACATAGCTAAGTATGTCTCGGTGCGAGCAGCTTATGCCCGCATCTTTTTCACATGCCGTTTTTTCGGCATCCCAATCAACCGGGGGAAGCAATGCTCCCGCGCGGCCGGCAAGCGGTTTCCTGCCCTTGAGGATGATCTCGCGAAGCGGCTGCGGAAAGCCGCCGGGGGGCTCACCGAGGCGGCCTTCAAAGAATTCAACAACTGACTCAGGAAATGAAAGGTCTCGCTTGTTGGAAAGCACATCTCCCGGGGAAAGATTGTTTCCCACCATGAACAGGGCCATGTCGCCCACAACCTTGGATGTCGGGGTCACCTTGACGATGTCACCGAACATCGTGTTCACCGCGGCATACATTTGGCAGGCCTCGCGCCATCTGCTGGCCAACCCCAACGCCGCGGCCTGGTGGAACAAGTTCGTGTACTGTCCTCCGGGCATCTCGTTTTCATAGACATCGGATCCGGGGGCCAGTTGGCCTGTTTCAAATACCCGGTACATGGCCCGTGTTTTTTCCCAATAGTCCGCGGTTTCCTGCAGGTGCCGGCGATTGATTCCCGGATCCCTTGGATGCCCTCGCATCGCCTCGACCAGGGCGTGCAACGAAACCTGGCTTGTCATCCCCGCCATGGGAGCCATGGCCGTGTCAACCACATCAACGCCGGCATCCGCCGCGAGCATGAGGCTTGCCATCTGTCCACCAGGGCAATCGTGGGTATGGAAATGCAGCGGCAAGTCGACGGCATCACGGATGGCCTTGACGAGTTCCCGCGCGGCGAGGGGCTTGCAAAGCCCCGCCATGTCCTTGATCGCCAGGATGTGCGCCCCGCGCCTGGCCAGTTCCCGGGCCAGATCCACATAATACCCAAGCTTATACTTCGTCTTTGAAGGATCGGTGATATCGCCTGTATAGCATATCGCGGCTTCGCAGATCGAGTTCGTGCGCCTGACGGCCTCGATCGCCAAGGTCAGGTTGTCGATGCCGTTGTTGGCATCAAAAACCCTCAGGATGTCAATTCCCGCAGCGGCGGCCTCCTTGACGAAGGCGTGAACCGCGTTGTCTGGGTAGTTGGTGTAACCGACGGCGCTGGCCGAGCGCAGGAGCATCTGGAAAAGAATGTTTGGAATGGCTTTGCGCATGGCGGTCAGCCTGTCCCACGGGCATTCCTTGAGAAATCGCATCGAGGTGTCGAATGTCGCTCCTCCCCACATCTCGATCGAAAAAAAATCGGAATGCCTGTGGGCGTAATGAGGGGCGATCCTCACCATGTCGCGTGTTCTCAACCGCGTGGCCAGAAGTGATTGGTGGGCGTCCCGGAAAGTGGTGTCGGTGATGTAGAGCCGTTTCTCGGCGCGCAGCCATTGTGAAAAGCCGTCGGCGCCCAACTCCAGGAATTTGTCCCTTGTACCTTTCGGCGTGGGAGTTCCGGCGAGAACCGGTCGTGGCAGCACCGGTTCTCCGGAGCCGCCTTCATTTCTCTTGTCTTTGCCTTTCAACTCCGGGTGTCCGTTGACAATTGTTTCGGCAACATACTTCAGCAGCTTGCTGGCTCGATCCTGCCGTATTGGAAGCTCAAACAGGGATGGGGTTTCGTCGATGAAGCGAGTTGTGCATTCACCGTTTTGCAGATCGGGGTGACCGACGAGGTTGATGAGGAACGGAATGTTGGTTTGAACACCCCTGACCCTGAATTCCTGTAGGCTCCTGAGCATGCGGCGGGTGGCATCCTTGAATTCGGGTGCCCGGGTGGTCACCTTGACGAGTAGGGAGTCATAAAACGGAGTGATCATGGCGCCGGTGTAGGCTGATCCCGCGTCGAGGCGGATACCAGGGCCCCCTGTTGAGCGATAGTTGGTTACCCTGCCGTAATCAGGGAGGAATTGTCGAGCCGTGTTTTCGGTGGTCACGCGGCATTGGATCGCGTAGCCGTTTGTCCGTATCTGTTTCTGGTCCGCCAGACCGACATCGGGATGTTCAAGTTTGTGCCCGGATGCGACCAGGATCTGACACTTGACGATGTCATGTCCCGTGATTTCCTCGGTGACAGTGTGCTCGACCTGGATCCGAGGATTGACCTCAATGAAGAAGAAGTTATTTTTTTCCGCGTCAACAAGGAACTCGACTGTTCCGGCATTGTCGATGCCCACGGCTTTCCCGATCGAAATGGCCGCGTCGAGAATATCGCTCCTCAGTTTGGGAAGGAGGTTTACAGCCGGTGCGATCTCCACGATTTTCTGGTGCCGCCTTTGAACGGAGCAATCTCTCTCAAAAAGATGGACTAAACCTCCAAACGAATCACCGAGCAACTGAACTTCGATGTGCCGCGCCTTCCTGATGAACTTTTCGAGAAATACATCAGCGACTCCAAAAGCAGTTCCGGCCTCCCGTCTGGCCTGATCAAGGCAATCCTTCAATTCCCCCGGTCCATGGGCCACTCTCATGCCCCGGCCACCGCCACCCATCGAGGCCTTGATGATCACCGGATATCCAAGTTTGTCCGCTTGGCCCATTGCCTCTTCATCGGACTCAATCGCATGACTTGACCCCGCCAAGACCGGGACACCCGCCTTCATGGCGATGCCTCGGGCTACAACCTTGTCGCCCAAGTTTTCCAAGATGTCAGTCCGCGGACCAACAAATGCGATTCCCGCATCACGGACAGCCTTAGCGAACCTCGCGTTTTCCGAAAGAAATCCATACCCCGGATGGATTGCATCGATTCCGTTGGCCTTGGCCAGTTCAACGATCGATTCGATATCTAGGTAAGATCTGATCGGTTCACCGGACTTGCCTACAAGGTAAGCTTCATCGGCCTTGAACCGGTGCAGCGCAAACCGATCCTCGTGGGAGTAGATGGCTACCGTCCTGAGGCCCAATTCGTGAGCGGTCCTGAAAACCCTTATGGCTATTTCGCTGCGATTGGCGACAAGGATCTTGCTGAATGGCTTGGGCATGAAAAAACTCTGGCGAGGAGGGGAGTTTCCTTCAGAATCCATTCAATCAAAGTAGTGACTGGATGCTGACATCCAAATGAAAAACCTTCAGCTCTGTCTGGGTGACAAAAAAGAGAGGGGGCCTGAATCCAGACCCCCTCTCAACAATGCTCGATAGCTTGTTATTTGGCTAAAACTTTGCCCTTAACCGGAACTGTGACAATGCCGTTTTCCGGTAGATCTGTGTGCACTTTGAGCAGCGTTTGAAGTTCGCCCGCCTTGGTGCCCTTGACCGAAAGAGTGACGACATGAACCGACTTGGCATCTTCGCTGCTGGCACGGGCACGAAGGATCTCTGATTCGTTTTCAAATCTTACGATCTTGAAAGGTTTTCCTGAGCGAATAATAATCTTGCGTTCGGTATCCTGCCCCTCTTTCCATTCTCCCAAGGTGGCTTCACCAGGGCTGACCACCAGTTCGGCCTCGACTTCGACATTGAGGGGCACCCTCAGCTTTGGCATCTGCGGGATATTGGTTTCGACCCATACATCCGCATACCAGCGGCCTGCGGGAAGGTCTGGTCGGACCACGGCTGTCAGTTCATAAATCCGTTCCTGGTCGGTACCCTTGATCTCCTTCAAGGTCGCTTCCAGATACCCCGACGAGGTCTTGGGATCGCTGATTTCCAAGCCTTGGCCACCAAAAAAATGCAGGATTGCCTTGGCCGTACGCGTTTCGCCGGACTTTACTGTGCCAAACTCCAGTGATTCTGGCGTCACCGCGACATCTTCTCTTGAATTTGCCTTGACCCAAAGACGAACCTCTTGGGTTTCCGGTCGGAGGAACTTGACATAAATCGTAACCGTCTTGGAACCTCGAAACCTGCTGGTATCCATGCGAGCGATAAGGGTGGTTTGTTCTCCGGGGTTCAAAACGCTTTGGTTCAACTGCGTGCCAGTGCACCCGCAAGAAACGCGGATGGCTCCAAGGGAAACGGTTTGCTGAGTCGAGTTTTTGATAACAAATTGGTGCTGAAGCACGGGTCCCCTAGGCACTGATCCGAAGTCCTTGTTCAGGTCATCAAACAGCCCATCCGCCCACGATGATGCCCTTGCCGGGAAATGAAAAAGAGCGGCAGCCAACAAAATAACGGAAAACCTAGACATGGTTGAGAGTTCCTTGATAATCCCAAGGGATTTCAAGCCATTCGAATCAGTAAGCGAATTCAATATGCGCTCGATCAAGACTGGCCTCCTTGCCAGACCTGGTCAAACAAAAACGGCAGTAAGGGCAAGAAGTGTCGAGCCCGTCAGCCGCATAACCAGCAGTGTCATCCGCTTAATCGACGCGTTGCTAAGTTAAAGTTGATGGAATACCGGGGTGGAAAAACCGGTCAGCCACCACGCGCCAGCACAACCGGAACAACTTCACGGGCGCCCGCCTTGAGCAGGGCAGATGCGCATGCGGAAGCAGTGGCTCCAGTTGTCAGGACATCATCCACTAGCCAAATCGCGCAGCCCTGATTTGCCTGGGGAATCGTGGCTTGGAACATTTCAACTCCCAGCTTTTTCCTTAAAGACGGAGGCAAACTGGTCTGGCTGGGAGACCTCCGTTTTTTGAACAGCCATCTTGATTGGCATGCAATTCCGGTGAACCTGGATATTCCTTTAGCCAAGCCCAACGCGGGATTGTGCCCCCTTGCGAGTCGTTTCGTCCAGTGCGATGGCACGGCTACCAAGGCGTGTGGTTTGGAAATTCTCACCTGACGGGATAGCGCCTTGCCCATCATGAATCCAACGGATTCCGCAAGAATCTCCCCTCCCTGTCGCTTGCATCGCAGAACCAAGTTCCTTAGGTCCCCATCGTAAGCGCCAAATCGCCAGCACTTTTGAAAGGCCAGCTTTTCCCGGAAGCATGCCCTGCATCCTTCGATCGGAAGATGGCCGTCGATTTCGATAGGAGCCCCGCATCGCAGGCATGAGGGTTGGTTTGCGGCGGAGATTGATTCGAAGCATTTCGCGCAAAAAGGCTCGGTATCCGCAAGAGATGTCATATCTCTTCCACAGCCATGGCATCGCTCGGGAGCCACCAATTGGAGAAGTTCGCGCAACCATTCCATTTGAAATCGATCCGCTCAAATTTTCCTCTGGCAAGGCTAAGCTGCCTGACCAAGCTGTTCCGTGGCGGAGTTGTCCATCGCGGGCGCGATTGTTCCCAAAAGGTTCGATGGGGCCAAGTCTGGGCTTAGGCATGCCTCCAATGGCAAGAACCATGTGACATCGACAAGCCATTTTCCGCGAAGGATGGAGTGGCAGCAGGCGTCCGTCATTGCGATCCAGGCGCTTCCCGGGGCGTAATTGGTCAACCTCCGCCGTGCGCTTTCTTGGAATGCCTCGTCATGCTTGAGCCCGTGATGGATTGAATTCAGGACCATGTCATGCACCGAGGTCGTCTGGCGGTCAATCCACCAGGTGTTTTTTCCCAGACTATTTTTTCTCAGCTTTTCCGAGTTCCTGAACACTTCGGGCAAACCATATTTTCGACCTTGTTCAATGAGTCGTGCCAATGGGTCGGTTTCAGCCCAAACAATGGGGTCGGTCCGGCCCAAGTTCATGAAGAACCTGATCAGCCGCCTTCCATTTGATGGCCGCTTGGAAAAATGATCGACATGGAACAAGTCGTCGCGTGCGGTCCAGCGAATCCTGCGAGTTGCCATTTCCCATGGTCGCCAGCACACCCTGTCGGGAATCAATTTGCCTTGCCATTGCGGAACGAAGCTGATGATTGTGCGCTCCGCGGCATTTTGGAATTCTTTGAGAAAATCCTTGAAGCGGGCGGCGTCCGGATATTTTTCAGTCCAGCTTGGATGAAGATGATTTGAAACAGGATTCCAAGTGGGGTTTTTCAAACCCCATCCGCCCAACCGCCAGGTTTCGACCCGGTCGAGCAAATCAAAAGGTGGCAAAGGCAAGTTTGAAAACCCGGGGATCGAAACAGCTTCACCAGACTCAAGCCGCATGGCTGTATCGACGGTCGGTTCTCCAATGTGGCATGAAAGTGAACTCAAGATGACATCTCCCGATGATATGGATGTTCTCATCGGACACTGCCACAGGAATCAAGCCGCATTACGAGGACTGATTGGGCCCATCCCGGAAGGTATTGGATCACGCAGCATGATGGGAATCTCCAGAAGCCAAGAAACCGGTTGGACTTCCCCATCCGACTCAAGGATTAATTTGGCTCCAATCGATTCGCATAGTTTCCACGCGAGGGGCAAACCCAAGCCGGCTCCCCTTCCCGCCTGCCTTGATGAAAAGAATGGTGTGAACAAATGAGGCCTTGCGTCCCTGGGAATCGCGGGCCCGTTGTTGATGAGCCTGATTAGTAGCCTTCCCGAGTCATGACTGGTGTCCACCCGCATGGCAACAATCCCGGAATCTCCGGACGCCCACACCGCATTCCGGCATATTTCGGCCCAGGCATCACCAAGAAAAGTTAGATCCGTTGCGATATTCATGCTTTCCAAACTTGAAGAGGTCGAGCATTCAAGATTGGCGCTTGTAACGATGGCTTGGCCGATTTCTTCAAGTTTGGAGACCAATGAGCCCGCAGAAACAACGGACATGCGTACAGGCCCGGGACGCGCGAATCGCATCAGTTTCTTCAACAAGGCATGAAGTCTTCGGCACTGTTCTTGTATTTCCTCGAGAGTTGATCGCAGTTCCTCGACGGCCGATTTTTTCGCGAGAGTTTCTATCCTGCGTTGGATTTGACGAGCTTTGCCCTGAATGATGGCCAAGGGATTGTTGATTTCGTGGCCGGCACCTGCCGTGAATTCCGCCATTCCTTCCATGATCCTCTCGGAGGTCAGCCTGGCGATGTCTTCGTACAAGAATTCCATGGAACGGACCGCAAGTTCCCTTTCACGGCTCAGGTGTTCGCAAATCTGGCGTGTCTGATCGCAGGAGCGGGCTTTGGCCTGGGCCATGGAAATACGAAACCACCGATGATCAGCTTCTGGAAAATCACCGGACGGCGTTTCGGGATCAGGGCATGCGGTTGCCGCAAGGTCCGGCAAGCCATCCTTCCAATGGCCTAGGGGATCCAGGTTCAATTCCTTGCATGATTCCAGAAAACCTCGCTGTAAGGTGCCGTTGAGGGTTGGCCTGCCACGGGCTTCCAGAAAGGAGGCGATTCTCGCGGCGTGCCACTCTTTTTTCTGTTCGGCCGGGATTAATGCCAATGTTGTTGGCCATGCCATTCGAGTGGTCCACGAGAGGCACCAATCGGGTAGTCCCAGCTTCAGGCAGAAATCACGCGCAAATCGTGCCGCCATTTGGAACACTTGGTCATGATCGCCGGCGGATGGTGATTGAATGACTTCCCTTGCGATTGAACACGCCGTGTCCGACTCGCTGTTGAGCAGGAGCACCCAGCCGAGCGACGAAAAGACTGTAGCATTCCAAAGGGCTTCCTTGTCGAGCCCGCTGATTCGCCCCGCTAATTGCCAACCTAATCTCGCCATGTCACGAAGACGATTCCTGAATCGACCATACCTGATGAGTTCAAGGCAGGATCGCCGATGACCCGCGGAGAAAGCTGATTTTTCCAGCGCATCGATACTTCTGGTGTTCAAGAATCGAAGAGTTGCAAGAGCCATCGGGCCTTGGCGCATGTTTTCATTCGTTGAGATCAAGATGGCCCAAGTCACGGGATCCTGAATGGCTGACCTGGGCTGGTTCCGGCACTCAAGGCTTTCAATCAGGTCGGCAATGAACCATGGGCTGCAAATGGCACCCAACTCCTCAATTCGAGGATGTGGAAAGATAGCTTCATCCGGGCATGCCGCCACGAGACGCCTCCGTGCGAACGGTCGACGGGGCATCCATGCCCCGAGACATATAAAATCACGCCTTGGCGGGCGATTCCATGTCAAGCAGCGAACACATTCGCTCGATCAAGTTGTCCGTGTCAAATGGCTTGTGAAGGAAATCGTCGGCGCCAGCCAGTTTCAGTTCCTGAATCTTGTCGTCTTCGACCATGCCACTGATGCAGAGGATTCTCACATCCTGAAGGCTCGAATCGGCGCGAACCCTGTGGCAAACTTCCTTGCCGTTAATATCGGGCAACATCACATCCAAGATGATGATGTCGGGCCTGTATTCCTTGACCATCATTCCCGCATCGAATCCATTGCTGGCCGTGCGTGTTTCAAAGCGACCGTCTTCATTCAAGGCCGTGGAAATGAGTTCGAGCAAGGCGCTCTCATCATCCACCACGAGAACCTTTCTTTTGCCGGTTTCCAAGGCATCGGTAGGGATGCCATTGTCTTTCATGAACTTGTAAAGCTGATCCCTGGGAATTCTGCGAAACCGTGATCCAGGTACACGGAAGCCTTTCAATTGCCCGTTATCAAAACACCGGATGATGGTTTGCTGGCTTACCTTGCAAATTTTGGCTGCTTCGCCGGTGGTGAAGACGGTTTTCATAATTCGCTTGATTCCTTTCTTGGCTTTCTTCGCTGGTTTCCAATAACCACGCTCGGCGAGGGTGGGGGAAAAAGCGAAGACTCCCTTCCTGGGGATTTCCGCGATGATCCTGACCACTAATTCCATGGCGACGCGCCATGGATACCAAGCGCCTCGGAGGGGGTGTTGACACCACCACCGAGGAGAATGCGGGCCAAGCAGGAGAATCTTCCCGAGTTTGCCCCATCTAACTTGATCGTAATTTTTTACCTTGCCGTGTCAACACCATTGGCTTCGGTAAAGTTGACGCATCTTCTGTATTGTCCCGGATGTGGATTACTTTAGATAGAGCATTAGCACCGCCAAATCGGCAGGGTTGATCCCGCTAATTCGGCTTGCCTGCCCCAGGTTTCTGGGCTTGATTGAGGAGAGTTTTTCCCGCGCTTCAGCTCTGAGTTGAATGATGGATTCATATTGGAAACTCTCGGGGATTCTCAAATCTTCATTCCGCCTGAACCTCTGGATCTCTTCTTCCTGCCTTTTGATGTAACCCTGATATTTCGCCTCGAGAACGACTTGCTCTATGACTTCTTGATCCCATTCATAACGGTTACCTGAAGAATCAGCATCCAATTGTCCGGAAACTGTTGGCCAATCAGTCTCTGGTCGCCTCAACAAGTCATGGCAACTTATGCCATCAATCCTTCGCTGCCTGGCAAGGGTTTCCAATTTCGAAATGGCCGTTTCCTTCAAGGCAAGCGCTTCTGCCCGTTTGTGATCCACCAATCCGAATTGGAGTCCCACTGGTGTCAACCGCCTGTCAGCATTGTCATGCCTCAGCATAAGTCGATATTCGGCCCTGCTAGTGAACATCCGGTATGGTTCGTCGACACCTTTGGTGACGAGGTCGTCAATCATCACACCGATATAGGAGACGCTTCGGTCGATGATGAATGGCGGTTTGCCCAGCAGTTGCAATCCAGCATTCGCACCCGCCACCAAGCCTTGGGCGGCCGCCTCCTCGTAGCCGGTTGTTCCATTGATTTGACCAGCAAAAAACAATCCGGAAACCTGTTTGGTTTCAAGCGTTGGAAGCAGCTGGGTAGGCGGAGAGTAATCGTATTCGACGGCGTAACCCCATCGCATCACCTCGGCATTGTGCAACCCGGGAATAAGGCGAAGTATGGATTGCTGGACATCCTTGGGGAGACTGGTGCTTATCCCATTGCAGTAGTATTCAAGGGTGTTTCTACCCTCGGGTTCAAGAAATATTTGGTGCCCTTGCTTGTCGGCAAAGCGCACCACCTTGTCTTCGATTGAGGGGCAGTAGCGAGGGCCACGCGAATTGATTTGCCCGCTGTACATGGGGGCTCGGTGAAGGTTGGCTTTGATCAGGTCGTGCACCGCTTGATTGGTGTGGGTGATATGACATGGGAGTTGATCCTGGTTGATCCGTCGATTCAGAAAGCTGAATGGCCTTGGATTGTCATCTCCGTGCTGGATTTCCAATTCACTGAAATCAATTGTCCGTCCGTTGAGCCTGCAAGGCGTTCCGGTCTTAAACCTTTTGAGCAGAAAACCGGTGCTGGCAAGAGCGGCGGAAAGTTCGGTTGAAGACTGGTCGCCTGCTCGCCCACCCACGGACTTGGCCTCGCCGGTGTGCATCAGGGCCCTGAGAAAGGTACCTGTTGTCAGTACGACGGCCTTTCCGCGATAAATGGTCCCGCCGCTTGCGGCAACGCCCGCGACCCGTTTTCCCGAGGCGGATTTGTCCCCGAATGGATCAGTTTCAAGAATCAATCCCTCCACCGTTTCCTGCCGGAGGGTAAGTCCCGGTTGTGATTCGATGGCCAGCTTGATCGCCGATTGGTAACGCCTTTTGTCAGCCTGGGCCCTTGGCGAATGCATGGCCGGGCCTTTAGTCTGGTTTAGCATTCGAAACTGAATGGCGGTTGAGTCAATCGCCATCCCCATCAAGCCGCCCAGGGCGTCGATTTCCCTAACAATTTGCCCTTTGGCCACGCCACCGATGGCCGGGTTGCAACTCATTTGACCCACGGTGTCGGCATTCATCGTGAGCAGACAGGTTTTCAACCCAAGTCGCGCTGCCGCTGCCGCGGCTTCGGTTCCAGCATGACCTGCTCCGACGACGAGCACATCAAAGTCGTATGTGAGGGTAGTCATGAGATCCATCAGTTTTTCATGTCGACACGAAGCCTGTATCTCTAATTTAACAGTGCCAGGGCTCTTCTTCCCCCGTCGCAACAAAGGACATGAAACTATGCAAGATGCCGCGGCCATTCGCGAAGGGTTTGCCAAAGTTGAGGCGCCGGAAAATGTCAAAGAGGCCGCCATAGTCCAGTTCAATCGCTGGATCTCCGAACCAGATTTTGCTGATTACCGGCCTCAACTGGGTTGGCTTGTCGCCCAAGGAAATTTCTCCGGACTCGTTGACAGGTTTTTTCAGATCCTGCCTTTTGGCACCGGCGGTCGCCGTGGCGCCGTGGGTATTGGCCCCAACCGGATGAATGCCTGGACGCTTGGCGCATCGGTTCAGGGCCATTGTGAATACCTGAGGCAGCGATTCCCTGGCAAGTCGCTGCAAGTGGGATTGGCCTATGATGTCCGCAAATTCGTGGATTCTCGGAAGCAGTACTGCCCGGACCTGCCCAACCCTGTTTTGGGTTTATCCAGCCGCTTGCTGGCTGAACTGGCTGCCGAGGTTTACGCGGCTAATGGAATCGTCGCCTGGATTCTTCCACGGCAAAGCCGACACTATCAGGCGACACCTGAATTATCATGCCTGATTCGTCAGTTGGGACTTGAAGGCGGTTTGAACATTTCAGCTTCGCATAATCCGCCCGACGACAATGGCGGCAAGTTTTACGATGAGCGCGGGGCCCAACCAGTTCCTCCTGATGACCAAATCATGGCCGACCTCGTGGAAAAGGTTGAAAAAACCAGAAAAGTCGCATGGCACGACGGGGTGAAGGCCAACCTGATCCGCTTCATCGATGACGCACCGCACAAAGGCTACATCCGGATACTTGAACGCGAGTCACTGGTGGAAAAGCCGAGGGCTGGCGAAGTCAGCGTCGTTTTCACTCCGCTCCACGGGGTTGGCGCGATGACGGCCATGGAAATTTTGGAAACACAGGGATTCCAGGTGATTCCCGTCGTCTCTCAAATGGAACCCGACGGACAGTTTCCCAATGTCTCGAAAAGCCCCAATCCCGAGGTGCCCGAATCCATGGACCGGGCGGCCGTGCTGGCGGAGGATCGAAAAGCGGACCTTGTGCTCGCCACCGATCCCGATGCCGATCGACTTGGCGCCATGTTTCCCGATGAGCATGGAAAATTCAGATTCATCACCGGTCACCAAATCGCGGCGCTCCTGACCTGTTTCAAGCTGGAGGAACTCAGGAGGCTTGGCCGCCTGAAGCCATCCAATTTTGTGGTTCGAACCCGCGTGACAACATCAATCATCAATCGAATGGCCGCATCGGCCGGAATCCAGGTCGTCGATGACCTTCTGGTCGGTTTCAAGTACATCGCCGAGGTGTTGCGTGACTTGGAATTGGTTGGCCGCCACGGGGAACTCCAGGCATCTGTCAATGACTTTGTGATTGGAGTCGAGGAAAGCCATGGAGTCCTTGTAACTTCGCATATCAGGGACAAGGACGCGGGAGGCGCGGCGTTGCTGATGGCGGAATTGGTGCTTTCCAAGAGGAGGCTTGGATCCTCGGCATGGGCTTACTTGAAAGAAATCGATGAGCGATTCGGGCATTTTTGCAACATTACTGTCAACCTTGCCATGACTGGTCTTGAGGGCAGGCAGCAGATGTCCCGAATGCTTCAAACCCTGAGGTCGTCACCGCCGTCGGCCATCGCTGGAAAGCTGGTCACCGCATTTCAGGATTTGCAGGATCCGGAAGGCCCCTTGGGCCCCCACAAGGGGGCCACTGACGCAGCAAGCAGGAATGTGCTTGTATTTCACTTGGGTGAGGCGTGCCGTATCGTGTTGCGTCCCTCCGGCACGGAACCCAAGGCCAAGGCTTATGTTGAAGTTTCGACCCCGCCTCGTACCCGGGGAATTGCCGATCCTGAATGGATTTCGGTTTGCTCCGGAGCTGACAAGGAAGCCGCCAATCTTGCCAAGGAATTTCAAGCCTTGGTTTTATCGCATGCCTGAGGGGCGCGGTGCCCAACATGACGACTGAGGAAATTGTCGTGATTGGCGCGGGAGCCGCCGGCCTTATGGCGGCTATTGCCGCGGGACGGTCCGGCGCCAAGGTTCTGGTTCTGGAGAAGAATAAGAAAGCGGGCATCAAAATCCTAATGTCTGGCGGAAGCCGCTGCAACATCACGCACGACTGCGACAACCTTGGCATCATCAAGGCCTTTGGCCCTCGTGGCAAATTTCTACATTCGGCTTTGGCGGCTTTTGGAACCCGCGATACGGTGGCCTTTTTCGAGGCCGCGGGAGTGCCCACGAAGATTGAGGAAACTGGCAAGGTTTTTCCTGTCAGCAACAGGGCCCACCATGTCCTCGACGCCCTGATCGCTGAATCGGTTAATTCCGGCGCCAGGATTTCTCTCCTTGAACCGTGCCGTGGCCTGGAAGTCCGAGGCGACAACTTAGTCGTCATCACACCGGAAAGGGCGATTGAAGCCAGGGCCGTGATCCTCACGACTGGGGGCAAGTCATTTCCCGGTTGTGGCACGACAGGTGATGGGTATGCCTTGGCAAGCAAGTTCGGGCATCAGGTAGTTCCTACCCGTCCGGCATTGGTACCGCTCGCGTTGCGGGAATCCTGGGTACCTCAATTGGCCGGGATGACAATGAGTGATGTAGGACTGACCTTGGAGGAAAAAGGGCATTTACTTGGCAAAACGCGTGGTTCAAATCTTTTCACGCACCTCGGAGTATCTGGTCCAGCCCCGTTGAACTTGACCAGGTTTCCCGCTTCATGGGAGTCCCCTGACGGACTATCGCTCCTAATGGATTTTCTTCCGGGGCTGGAATTAGGTGAAGTCGACGAATGGCTCAGGCAAGAAACCAACTCAAGGGGCAAGCAACTTGTTTCAGTTGTGATGAGCGGCCGGTTGCCGAGAGGATTGGCTGACCGCCTGCTCGTTGAAACTGGACTGGAACCGGACCGTCGTGCCGCTGGATTATCGCGGGACCAAAGGTTGATTCTTGCTGGAAAAATCAAGAATTTGCGTTTTGGAATTCAACGCACCTTGGGATTTGAAAAGGCCGAGGTGACATCAGGGGGTGTGGATTTGCGTGAAGTTGATTCCCGCTCGATGCAATCGTCGATCATTCCATCTCTTTATTTCGCAGGGGAAATTCTCGACCTTGATGGGCCGATCGGAGGTTTCAATTTTCAGGCCGCATGGAGCACGGGCTGGCTAGCCGGTAGCAAGGCTTCAGCAAAACTAGCTAAAACTTGTCAATAAACGGATCGGCATGGCAAGTTCGCCTTCATAGGTTCAAGTACGGCACCATATCCCATTTGTTTTACACGGATTCTCAAGGCAGGTTCATCAATGAAAGCAATGTATTTCAGGTTGATTGCGATGAGTCAGATCGTCCGTTAAGCTCTTGAGAATATCCGAGGCATAAGGATACAACCCATGACCAACATTCTGGTTCTCATGCTCACGGTTTCGATCGTGCCAAGTGCTGATTGGCCCCAGTTTCGAGGGCCAGGGCGTGACGGCGTTTCAGCGGCCACGGGTTTGGCCCGTACCTGGCCCCAGTCCGGCCCCGGAGTCCTGTGGAAATCCGAGGGGCTTGGCGAAGGGTTTTCAAGTGTCAGCATTGCTGGAAACCTGATCTGCACCATGGGAGATATTGAAAAGCAGTGCCATGTTGTCGGAATTGACAGGGAGGCGGGAAAAGTCCTTTGGAAGACCGCGATTGGAAAAGACGGAGGCAATTACAAGGGCCCCCGCTGCACTCCCACGCAGGACGCCGGCAAGGTTTATGCCTTGGGCCAACACGGAGACCTCGTCTGCATCAACGGCAAGGACGGGAAGATCGTGTGGAGAAAGGATTTGATCAAGGAATTCGGAGGAATGGCGGGAGGCTGGAACTACACCGAATCACCATTGGTTGATGGTGACAGGCTGGTATGCACGCCGGGAGGCCGCATGGCCAGCATTGTTTGCCTGAATAAGTCCAGCGGAAAACCCATCTGGCGATGCCCGATTGGTGAGTCCGCCGGTTATTCCAGCGTCGTCATCAGCAATGCCTGCGGGGTGAAGCAGTATGTCCAGTTGCTTTCCAATGGGCTAGCCGGCGTCAGGGCTTCTGACGGTGCGCTTCTTTGGCGATACGGTGAAAAAGATCATTTCAAAGGAAACACCGCCAATATCCCGACGCCGATCGTGAGGGGCGACGAGGTTTTCGCTTCGGCGGGATACGGGCGCGGTGCGGGTTTGGTGAAACTCACCAAGGAAGGCAACGGAATCAAGGCCACGGAAGTTTACTTCAACAAGGAATTAACCAACAAGCATGGCGGAATGATCGCTTTGGGCGACCATGTTTATGGTGATGCCGATGATCGGGGGACACCACAGTGCGCGGAATGGGCCACAGGCAAGGTGGCGTGGAAACGCCAAGGCGCCAGACAAGGCAGGGGATCGGCATCCATCACGGCAGCGGACGGAATGCTGGTGATTCGATACCAGGATGGCTGGGTCCATTTGGTCGAGGCCGGTTCTGACAAACCTTACAAGGAACTGGCCCAATTCAAGATTGTGGGAAGCGATACCAACTCCTGGGCCCATCCCGTTGTTCTGGATGGGAAATTATACCTGCGGGAAAAAGGCTTCCTTTGGTGCTATGACATAGCTGCCCGCTAACTTTTTGGTGACATTCATTTGATCGCAAACCCGGCTGCCGGGAAGGTGTTGATATGTACCTGCTAGCTGGATTGTTGATGGGAAGTTTGGCGACGGCGCAAGCGCCTATCCTGCCCCGACCCATGTCAACCGTTGAAAATATAACCGAGTACAGGCTGGAAAACGGTTTGCGGATTCTGCTTTATCCGGATCCTTCGACATCCAAGTTCACTGTCAACTGCACGGTTTTCGTAGGCTCTCGCCATGAGGGATATGGCGAAACCGGAATGGCTCACCTTCTTGAGCACATGGTGTTCAAGGGCACCCCGTCCCATCCGGACATTCCCAAGGCCCTGAAGGACCGTGGTGCCGTATTCAACGGTACGACATGGGTGGACCGAACCAATTACTACGAGACCCTCAACAGCGAGAAAGACAACCTTGAATTTGCGATCGCACTGGAAGCGGATCGCCTTGTCAACAGCCCAATCCGTCGCGAGGACCTCATTTCTGAGATGACGGTGGTCAGGAATGAGTTTGAACGCGGTGAAAACAGTCCCGAAAGAATCCTGGGACAACGGATGATGGCAACCGCCTTCGAGTGGCACAATTACGGCAAAAGCACGATCGGAAACAGAAGCGATATTGAAAGAGTTCCGGTGGACAGGCTTCGGGCCTTTTACACGAAGTTCTACCGACCAGATAATTGCATGGTGATTGTCGCCGGGAAATTCGAGACATCCAGGGCACTCTCCGCCATCACCAAATCCTTCGGTGTCCTCAAGAATCCTCCCGTCCCGATGGAGGAGACCTACACGGAAGAACCGGTGCAGGATGGCGAAAGGTCGGTTGTCTTGAAGAGGGCCGGCGGCGCGCCGATTGTTGGAGCCGTTTACCACATACCTGCCGGTTCACATCCGGATTTTCCCGCCGTGGAAGTTCTGGCGACGGCACTCGTGGACGAACCGTCTGGTCCGCTTTACAAGTCACTTGTGAAGGGAAAACTTGCAAGCGATGTCAGCGCTTTCGCATTCAGTTGGCATGACCCAGGGGCTTTGGAATTGGAAGCCTCCGTGGAAAAAACGGCCGATCCTTCCAAGGCTCTCGAGATTCTTCGTTCAACGCTTGAGGCCGTTCAAGCCAAAGGGATCGAATCGGAGGATGTGTCTCGCGCCAAAGCCCAGATTCTCAAGCGCCGCGAACTCCAGATGGCCGACAGCAATCGAATCGGCATATCCCTGAGCGATTGGGCTTCAAAAGGAGATTGGCGGCTTTTTTTCCTTCATCGCGACAGATTGGAAAAGGTCACAACCGAGGAAGTCAAGCGAGTTGCTGGTCTCTACCTGAGGCCGAGCAACCGAACTACAGGCATGTATCTACCCGAGGTATCTCCCCAGCGGACTGAAATTCCAACTGTCACAAACATTTCTGAAACGCTCAAGGATTACAAGGGGCGCGACTCCATAGCGGTCGGGCAATTCTTCGAGCCAGACTGGGACAACATCAAGTCCGCAACCCGCGCCGTGGTACGAGATGGCAAAACCATGGCACTGCTGTTGCCCAGGAAGACCCGAAATGAACAGGTTTCGGTGCAAATGACCATCAGGTACGGAAATCCAAAATCATTGGAGGGCAGGAATGCCGCCGGGCAGGTGCTTCCTTCACTGCTTCGCTCTGGCACAACCGGCAAAAACCGACAGCAATTGGAGGACGCTCTCAATGAAATCAAGGCGTCATTGGATCTTTCCGGCGAAGTTGGAAACATTCAGGTAAGCCTGACGACACGCCGAAATTCGGTAGCCAAGGCGCTTGAAATCTTGCGGGAGATCCTGCGTGCACCATCATTTCCAGTGGATGAGTTTGAGATCATAAGAAGACGATTGAAGGACGGGGTTGAGCGTTCGAAGTCCGAACCCCAGGCGCTCGCGATCATTGAACTTCAGAGAAGGTTTTTTCCTTATTCCCCCGGGGATGTTCGACATGTTGCGGACTTCTCAGAACGGTCCGCCAGGCTCGACAGGCTTACGATTGCGGAAACCAAGGCCCTTTATCAGGAACAGGTTGGAAGTGGGGCCATTGAACTGGCGGCGGTAGGAGACTTTGAGACTCCCGTTTTTGAGTCGTTTGTTGATGCCTTGCGTGATGGCTGGAAATCCACGGTTCCGCATGAGCGGATTCGCCGTGAGGTTTCCCGCATCCCCGGAGTTGTCATAGACATCAACACGCCAGACAAGGCGAATGCTGTGCTTCTGGCTGGCATTCCTGTTGGTCTCTCAGAGGAAGATCCAGCAGACCCAGCCTTGACTTTGGCTGATTTCATTTTGGGAGGGGGATCGCTTTCCTCAAGACTTGGAAACCGAATCCGTCAAAAGGAAGGACTGGCATATGGTGTCAACTCGATGTACCAGTCTTCTTCCCGTGAAAAGAGCAGCAGGCTACTGATGATGGCCAGTTGCAACCCAGCGAACCTTGCCAAGGCTGAAAAGGCGTTGCGTGAAGAACTTCAAAAGTATTTCACATCCGGTCCCGATTCCACGGAGGTGCGGGAAGGAAAAGCGGCTCTTCTATCCCTTCTCAAGCAGCGCCGAAGCAGTGAGGCCGGCCAAGCTTCAATACTTGGTGAATCCCTCCAGTCAGGCCGGTCAATTGATGATTTCAAGAATGAAGAAAGTGAATTGGCATCTCTTGAGCCTTCGGTGGTTTTTCAGGCCATCAAAACAAACCTTGCCGAGCGGGGACTTGTTGTCATTCGTGCCGCGGATCAGGCAAAAACAAGGTAATCGGAGTCGACGGTATCATCATGAAAATAATTTGGGGTGGGAAGTAAATACTACCCACCCCAACACTGTCGCTAATTGATGCTTGATCAGGGGAAACAAGCCAGCAGTGCGAATACGACCACTGCTTCGGCTACAGTGCCTGTGCTGCTGGCACCAATCGGATAAAGCATGTAAGGGACTGGATCGCCCGACAGGCAGTAACCGGCATTGGATTCCCATCGCCTGAACGGGTCTGTTGCAAGGTGATAAGGCAACAGAGCCATATCACCCAGGAAGAATCCAGCTGAAACAAATGGCTGGATAGGTCCCAAGTCCCATCCGTAACGCTCGCTGTTCTTTTCATGGAATAGCAACCTTCCATGAACCAAGTAGTTCGGTTCTACCAAACGAACCGTGGTCTGCCAGTTGCGGCTTCTCCACGAGCTATCGTAATTTGATTTGCTGAGAGTAATTTCCTCTGGGAATACAAGGCGCTCCATTTGGGGCGTGTTGCGTTTTTCCTGACGCATGCGCTCCTTCATCGAATCCTCGGATTCAAGGCGGAAAAGCCTTTCCGGTCCGGGGGGCTCAAGCTGGATGCTGTAGGAGATGGACGATTCCCCAGGGCGGATGTCCAAGGGATTTGCTGGCGCGACCAGCGGCGCATTCGGAGGTGGGGCCTGTGCATTGGAAAGGCCGGGCCACAAAATTGCAGCCGCGCTACACGCGATCATCCGAACCCAACTCGCCAACCGAACTGTAATTCGGCGCTTCCTGCGTGACTGAGATGTCATGTGGATGGCTCTCCCTGACAGATGCTGCGGATACCTGAATGAATCGGCTTCTGGTCCGCAATTCCTCAATCGTTCTCGTGCCGCAATAACCCATTCCGGCACGCAATCCTCCAACCAACTGATAGATGAAGGGGGCGAGTTGGCCCTTGTAAGGAACCTTGCCCTCGACTCCCTCCGGCACCAGCTTTTCCCTGGTTCCATCGGCCTGCCGATATCGGTCTTTTGATCCCGCAAGCATGGCGCCGACAGAACCCATTCCCCTGTAGGACTTGAAGGTTCGGCCGCGGAACAAAATCGTTTGTCCCGGGCTTTCGGCCAAGCCCGCGAAAAGGCTGCCCAGCATCACGCAGTGGGCTCCAGCGGCCAAAGCCTTCGTGATATCCCCGGAATATCGGATGCCGCCATCGGCAATCACCGGGATGTCTGATCCTGCCAGACCCTGAACGGCCTCGAAGATTGCCGTCACTTGTGGCACACCGACTCCCGAAATGATTCGTGTCGTGCATATGGAACCGGGTCCGATGCCCACCTTCACGGCATCCGCTCCGGCACCGACGAGGGCACGGGCCCCTTCCCTCGTCGCCACATTCCCGGCAATCACTTCCACATCGTACGATTGCTTGATCCTCCTGACAGTTTCAACAACATTGTTGGAGTGACCATGGGCGGAATCCACCACCACGACATCAACCCCAGCCTTCAGCAATGATTCAACACGCTCGTATTCATGGACACCAACCGCCCCACCGACTCTCAGCCTTCCTCTTGGATCCTTGCAGGCATTTGGAAAACTCGTGAGCTTGTCGATGTCCTTGATCGTGATTAATCCCTTCAGTCGGTATTGATCGTCAACCAGGAGAAGTTTCTCCACTTTATTTCTTGTGAGGATTCTTTCGGCGTCCTCAAGCGTCGTGCTTTCTGCAGCTGTGACCAAGTTATCTTTGGTCATAACCTCGCTTATCAGCTGGGCATTATTTTCCAAGAATTTAAGGTCGCGTCGCGTCAGGATGCCCCTGAGCATCCCTCCCTCGGTGGTTATTGGTACCCCGCTGACTTTGTTTTCCTCCATGATTTTTCTGGCCTTCCCCACCGTTTCGTCGGGAGGGAGGGTGATTGGGTCAAAAATGATCCCATTCTCGCTTCGTTTGACCTTGTCCACTTCCCGTGTTTGGTCGGGGATTGACATGTTCTTGTGAATAATCCCCATGCCACCTTCCTGTGCCAAGGCGATGGCCAGATCACTTTCGGTGACGGTGTCCATTGGTGAAGAAAGTACGGGTAAATTGAGACGGATTTTTCGAGTCAAGCGGGTTCTTACATCAACATCTCTTGGCAAAATATCACTATAGCCAGGTTCTAGCAGAACATCATCAAATGTTATCCCATTGTATACTATTCTGTCCATGGTGTTTTCCTCATCCATATTCTTGGTTGAAGGATCGTAGTGGAATGAGCGGATTGATCCAATGTCGGGAATGTCCCACTCCAATCTCTTCCGATTGCTGCCAAAGAGAGGTTCGGATTGGATCCGCCTTGACCTTGCAGCCAATTCACTCAATTCATGTGTTTAAACTGGTTAATTGAATTATCCGGATTCCAAGCATAAGTGCCATGAATGTTTGTGTACTACACGACACGCCAAATGATTTTCTTGGTGCGAAATGCTTGGCCTCTCACATGGATGCCGGAAAGAACAGCGTTTAACAAACAATCTGCGAAATTGCTTGAATTGCCGACTTTATGGTAGCCACAACTTGTTCCCGCCGGTCAGCATGGCGAGGATCACCAGCTATTACTTTTGATGTTTCATCAAGCCGCTTGCGCAACCTCATACCGGAAATCCGGGATAAATCGTTAGATATCAAGGTTGAATCTGAAATTGTGAATGGAGAGGTGGACAAAATGAGTTTGCCGGCTGCCGAAACAAGCTGAATGGCGACTTGTTTTGCGAGGTTGGTTGGTAGAGGGACGGGAGTTTCCAAGTAATCGGATTCTGGCCAAAGGCATTTCCAATGGAAACCATCGGCTCCCACGATTTCCAAAGACATTCCGTGTTCCAGCAAGCCACTTATGGATGAATGACAACGCGCGGCCAAATAAACCCCGTCCGGTCCATGCTTGATTGATCCACCTGGAAGAATTCCGTTCAGTGTGATCTCAACAATTGGCCCCGTGGTGATGCTGGATCGTCCGCCGCGGACGGCCTCCACCCAATGCTGGTTTCCCAAAAAAACCAAAGTTCTTGTTTTTCCTGGAAATGATTGAGGATTTCGAGTGCCACTTCCACCGACCAAGGGAGGTGCCAATCCCAAAGACAACAAGTCCATCCACAGGCTTATGCCACCACTCCTTCCGGTTTCGAGGTTCACGCATTCAAACGCGTCCACGCCCTTCGTAAGAATGCCGGCGAGGGCTTCCCCATGAAAATCGGGATCATCGCGCGAATTTGTATCCGACCAAATCACAAGGCCCCTTTTTCGGTGGCATTGTTTCCACCAGTCGGAAAGGGACCATTCCGAAAATGCCTGATCTGAAAGGGTGAGAGGAAAAACAGGACGATGGCAATCGAGCAGGCTAAGGACTCCGAGGTGACCGCCTTGATTTCGACTGTTCACCTGGACCGAACAATTGCCACGGTTTCTGGCCACCACTGATCCCGAGAACTCGATCATGGATGGGTAGGGATTTTCCTCCAAAGCATCATGAATGAGTTGCACGAGGTCCAAGCCTGATGCCTTACCCTCAAAACATGCGACTTCCGGTGACATTCCGGTGCATCCCATGTCGATTTCAAGCATGTCAATTTTTTTGGAAGTTACTCCGTGAGGAATCAAGCGAGCGGCAAGTTGTCCCGGGAACGATTCAATTTCATGTTCCTCGCGGGTCCAGACTGGATTTTGCGCAAAGTTTATGGTGTTGCATCCGGGCGGAAGTAGTAATTCACATGTTCCATCAATGGCAAACCAATTTGTTCCATTCATTGTGATGACCCCTGGACCCCGGGAAAACGCCCGCCCGAGTGGACACGGGGTGGTCAGGTCAGGGGCTAGGACATGTATCCAACCGGATTGCGGAACCCCTGGGGGCCCCAGCCTGAGATGGGTTGGCAAGGAATTGACGAGGGTCAATTCAATACAGCCTTGGTAGGCGATGCGATTTTCCTGAATGCCTCGACCGCCTTGGGAAATAACTCCGGGCCAGTAACGCCACCGGTAGGTCCTCCCCCAAGAAGGTGGGGTTCCATCGTGGCAAATCCTTCATAACCTCGGGAAACGGCATCGGCCAGCACTTCTGGCCAGCGTCCTGATCCCGTTCCAGCAAGGCAGCCATGGGGCTCGCCGTGAACCCAATCCTTGATGTGCAGGTGGCGGACACGGGAGCGGCACCTGATCCATCCATCCAAGGGGCAATGACCACCAAAAACGAAGTTGGCGGCGTCGTAAGCCGCCGCGAATGTCTCACCCTGGAAATTGGCTAGAAGTTCCTCGACATGTTCGGGTGTCTCCCCATAAATCCGGTGTTCATTCTCATGGAACAAAACCAAGCCGGCCTTGTTAGCCTTGGATACGAGTTGTTCCATGCGTCTGAAGGACTCATCCCTCCATGTGTTCATTCTTTCCGAGGCAGGCGGATAAAAACTGAAAACCCTTATGTTTTTTGTTTCAAAAAACTCGCAAAGATGGATGGCGCGTTCAAACCGCTTGAGGTGGGGTTCGAACGGATCGTCTGTCGATATTTTCCCAATTGGTGAACCGATGGCGCTCAAGGCCATGCCGCGGGATTTCAACAGAGATTTGAAGGAAGCTACCTGTTCATCGGAAAGATCGAGGACATTCGTCTTGTGAATCGACCGAAGCTCAATGTGTCTCACGCCGCACGATTCGAGAACGGTAACCTGCTCCAGCGGATCAGGAGATATTTCGTCCGCAAAAGCACTGATAGTGAACCTTGCCATGGAATGGTTATCCTTTCAGCAGTTGGCCCTCACTTGGGCCTGTTGGCGCCGGGTTGCCAGAGAATGTCCTGCTCTCCCAGGTTGTTGTAGACCCTTCCAAGCACGAAAAGAAGATCCGAAAGCCTGTTCAGGTAGATCACCGCCTCCGGGTTGACATGCTGTTGCCTTGCCAGCGTCACGACATCCCGCTCGGCCCTTCGGCATGTGGTCCTTGCGAGGTGGGACCAGCAGGAGGCCGCGGAACCACCAGGAAGTATGAAGCTGGTGAGCGGTTTAAGTCGCTCGTTGCGGTCATCGATGGCCTTTTCAACAAATTGGGACTGTCCTTGGGCCAACCGCAGCCTTGGCCGGGTATCGGCCGGTGATTCCGGGACGCACAGGTCAGCTCCCAAGTCAAACAAATCATTTTGGATGTGTTCAAGCAAGGCCCAATCAGCACTCGAGGGCGGCATATGCTGCCTGAGCATGCCGATCATGGCATTCGTTTCATCAACAGCGCCGTATGCGGCGACTCGAATGTCATCCTTGCTTACCCGCGCCCCGTCACCAAGGCTGGTAAATCCATCGTCTCCTGATTTTGTGTAAATGCTCGACAGATAAACCATGTCATTCCCCGTGGATGAGCGAATATCTCATCATTGATAGGATAAGCCCGCGTTTCAGGATCAAACGGACGGGGGAAGCCATCCGGCTTCCCCCATGGATTTCACGGAATTAAGCGGACTCTCACGCGCATCCTGAGCTGGTGCCGCATGTGTCGCATTTAAGGCATGTGCCGCTTCGAACCAGAGTGAGCTGTCCGCAATCAGAGCATGGGTCGCCTTCATAGCCTTTTTGGCGGGCTTGCTTAACCCTGTCCACAAAAGAAGCCTTCGGCTGGGTCACCACCATGGTGGAGGAAATCTCAATGGCGGAATGGTTTCCGTTTCCATTGGTGATGGGACCGTTGACACGGGAAGCGGGCCTGGGAGATTCAAGTTCCGGAGCAGGGGCATGGGGCGAAGGAATGATCCTTTCGCTCCGCGGCTTGCGGCCTGGACCGCGCGGGCGGAATGACCTTGTCAACCGGTCCTCCTGATCGGCCATTCGTTCCTCGACCATTCGTTCCTCAACAACCTCTTCAGCGGAGTAGTTAGGGCTTCCACCGGCGGTATCGGAATGAACCTCGTCGCCCCGCAGGTCTTCCGGAACAACATGCGCCAAGTCATGTCGGCCCAGGTAGGAGATGGCCAGTTCGCGGAAAATGTAGTCGATGATCGATGTCGCCATCTTGAGGTGGGGATTTCCCTCGACGAGTCCACTTGGTTCGAAACGCGTGTAAGTGAAGGCATCAACGAACTCTTCCAAGGGAACGCCATGCTGCAGGCCGAGGGAAACGGCAATCGCAAAGCAGTTGGTCATGCTTCGGAAGGCAGCGCCCTCCTTGTGCATGTCAACGAATATTTCCCCGAGGCTTCCGTCCTCGTATTCGCCAGTTCGCAGGTATACCTTGTTGTTGCCGATTCGAGCTTTTTGAGTGTAGCCAGCGCGGCGGTCGGGCAGGCGACGCCTCTGGGCCAGATAGCGGTAGACGATCTTCTCAGCGACGCGAACGGTTTCCGATTTGGGCTCTGCATCGGTTGTCTCGGTTTCCGATGGCGCTTCCATGATATCGGGAGCATCGGCTACAGAATTCAAGGGCTGGCTTAGCTTGGAGCCATCGCGATAGAGGGCATTGGCCTTGAGCATGAGTTGCCAACTGAGCATGTAGGCATGCTTGACATCATCAATGCTGGCCCCGTGGGGCATGTTGATGGTCTTGGAGATGGCTCCTGATACGAATGGCTGCGCTGCGGCCATCATCCTGATGTGCGATTCGGCCGAGAGGAATCTTTGGCCATGCTTGCCACAGCGGTTGGCGCAATCGAAAACGGGAAGGTGCTCAGGCTTTAGATGCGGAGCCCCTTCGACGGTCATGGTCCCACAAACATAACGGTTGGCCTCTTCGATTTGGGCCGGCGTGAAGCCAAGTGCCTGAAGAAGGTCAAAGCCAGGGGAATCGATTTGTTCCTTCGTGAAACCCATCGCACCCGTGAGGACATCGTCGCCGACACTCCAACGGTTGAACGCGAAAGGAAGTTCGAAGGTTCCAGGCAATTGCTCATCGATGCGCCGAATGATCTCATCCGGCATTCGTTTGGCCCTGAGGCTGCTCGGATTCACATGGGGGCAACCCACGATTGTTCCTGAACCGCGGCTATATCTCACAATCTCGTCGACTTGCCCTCGGGTGTATCCCAGCCTTGTCAAAGCGGGAGGAACCGAGGCGTTGATGATCTTGAAGTATCCGCCGCCTGCAAGTTTCTTGAACTTGACGAGAGCGAAATCGGGCTCAAGGCCGGTCGTGTCGCAATCCATGATCAGGCCGATCGTTCCTGTCGGAGCGATACATGTCACTTGGGCGTTGCGGAAACCATGCTTTTCACCGAGATCAACCATCAGGTCGCTGGCTTCACGAGCGGCGGCAAGAAGATCAGCGGGACAATGGTTGGGATCGATTCCCACCGGTGTGATCGTCAGTCCCTCGTAATCGTCCTTGGCTTTATTCCAAGTGGCTTTGCGATGATTCCGAACAACCCGCTGCATCGCATGGCGGTTGGCGTGATATCTCGGGAATGGACCAAGCTCTCCGGCCATCCTCGCGCTTGTGGCGTAGCTAGTGGCGTGCATCAGGCTCGATATTCCAGCGCAAATCGCCCTGCCGGTATCGGAATCGTAGGAAATGCCCTGCACCATCAGGACTGATCCAAGGTTCGCGTATCCAAGGCCCAAGGTTCTGTAGTCGTATGACTTCCTGGCGACCGGGATGCTGGGAAATTGAGCCATGAAAACGGAAATCTCAAGGACGATCGTCCAAAGTTCCGTCGCATGTCGGAAGCCTTCAATGTCAAATCGTCCCGTTGTCGAGTCATGGAACTTGATCAGGTTGATTGACGCCAAGTTGCAGGCGGTGTCATCAAGGAACATATACTCGGAACAGGGATTGCTGGCGTTGATCCTCCCATCGGTAGGACAAGTGTGCCATTCGTTGACGGTCGTGTCGAATTGAACGCCCGGGTCGGCGCACGACCATGCGGCGTAGGTGATCCTGTCCCAAAGATCCTGGGCCTTGATGGTCTTGCAAGGCTTGGGGGAACGATTTTCCCTTAGGGCTTTTTCCTTCTCAGTCCTCCAGTAAAGTTTCCACTCAGCGTCGGGCTTGAGAACAGCTTCCATGAAGGAGTTGTCGATTCGGACCGAGTTGTTGCTGTTTTGTCCCGCGACCGTGGAATATGCCTTGGAGTTCCAGTCGGTGTCGTACTCCTCAACCTTCATCGCCGTCACGCCTTGACGGGCGAGTTGTAGTGCTCTTTGGATGTAGTTGGGAGAAATGAGGTCTTGCCTTGCCTCCCTGATCGCCTTTCTCAATTCGGGGTTGCGCAATGGATCGTATCGGTCGGAGACGGGTTTCGAACCATGGCAAGCCTTGACGATCAAATTAAGATGTTTGTTGAGCAATTTGGAGCCTGTGACCAAGGCCGCGACTTTTTGTTCCTCGATCACCTTCCAATCAATAAATTCCTCGATGTCCGGATGATCAAGATCAAGGACGACCATCTTCGCTGCCCTGCGAGTGGTTCCACCAGACTTGATGGCTCCCGCGGCGCGGTCTCCTATGCGGAGAAAACTCATCAGACCGCTGGATTTGCCTCCGCCTGAGAGTGGTTCCCCTTCTCCGCGCAGTGCTGAAAAATTGCTTCCCGTTCCCGAACCATATTTGAAAATTCTGGCCTCTCGGACCCAAAGGTCCATGATCCCGCCTTCATTTACCAAGTCATCCGAGACCGATTGGATGAAACAGGCATGAGGCGCGGGATGTTCGTAGGCCGAGGTCGACCTGGTGACCTGATTAATTTGAGGATCCACTCGATAGTGGCCTTGTGCCGGCCCTTCAATGCCATAAGCCCAGTGAAGCCCTGTGTTGAACCATTGCGGGGAGTTGGGCGCTGCCATTTGGGTGGCAAGCATGTGGCACAGTTCATCATAGAACGCCAAGGCATCGGCTTCCGTGGTGAAATATCCACCTTTCCATCCCCAGTAGGTCCAGCACCCCGCTAGCCTGCGAAAAACTTGCCTGGCGTCGGTTTCCTGCCCGGATGTTGAGCCTTGGGCAGGTGTTTGCCGCCGCAGCCATTCTGGCATTCCGGATTCAGCAACCTTATCTGTTTTCGTCGGCACACCGGCCCGTCGGAAATACTTCTGGGCAAGGATGTCCACAGCCACTTGGGACCAGCCTTCAGGAGCCTGAAGATCCTTCAGTTCGAAGACGGCTCGGCCATCCGGGTTGACGATTTTGGAAGAGCGCGGGCTGAATGTAATTCCTTCCCATGGGTCGGAACCTTCTCGGGTGAATTTGCGAGCGATCTTCATTTGAGGCCTTCCTTCGCCATAGCCCTGAGTGCGGAGTCCAGAAAACCGGAACGATTCGATTCCATTTCCCCAGCACTTTCCTTGAATGTTGTCATCATCAAGCCACGGGCGAGTCAACAGAGGAGTTTACCCGCCAGAGTGATCTTTTGTCCACTATCATCGTTTGTTTCCTTGATCGACATCAATTTATTGTTGGACGAAAGGCAATGTCAGGCCCGCCTGATCTTGATACTTGCCCTTTTTGTCCGCATAGCTGACCTCGCATGCGGATGTTCCTTCAATGAACAAGATCTGGGCGATCCCTTCGCCACTGTAAATTTTTGCTGGTAAAGGAGTTGTGTTGCTGATTTCGATCGTCACCCTTCCGCGCCATTCTGGTTCAAGCGGGGTGACATTCACGATGATCCCACAGCGGGCGTAAGTGCTTTTGCCAACGCAAACACCGATCATGTTTCGTGGAATTTCCAGGTATTCAACTGTTTCGGCAAGTGCGAAGGAATTTGGGGGTATCAAGCAGAAGTCACCTTCGATGTCCACGAACGAGGCCGGGTCAAACTGCTTGGGATCGACTACCGCGCAACGGGCGTTCGTGAAAACCTTGTAACGGCGGTCAACGCGGACATCGTAACCATAACTTGTAACGCCATATGAAATAACGCCCGGTCTTGGATTGGCGTCAGCAATAGGGCTAATGCATACTTCCTTTTTGATCCGCCAGTCCGGAAGAACACCCATGTGATTCAAACCTCCTGCGCACCCATGCCGGGTAACTGGGAAACCAACGGCATTAGCCCATGGAGAGGTGAAAGTTGAAAGAGATTTCGATGGGTGCTTGCCAAACGCGAGTCGGCATGGATGGAATCCTTTCCTTTGACATTCCCGACCATCTTAGCCGGGTCTTCTTGGCCCATGTTGGGCGGGTCGACAGGCGAAAGTCTACCAACGGTTGTCAGGCTGGCAATTGCAAACTTTAGGATTAGTCACAAGTCATGGAACCATTGTGAGTTCCAAAAGAAGAAGCATTCGCCGAGTCGGTTCCGTCGACGGCGGCGTGAAACCCGAAATCCTCTGGCCGTGTTCCGCAACCGCTTCCTGTAAAACATGTTCCGCCCAGTAATTTGGTGCCGCCAACCTCGATGCAACGGCAGCGAATTGGTTCGCATGCACGGAAAGCTCCAAAGATTTTCGAAATGATTGCTTTGCCTTTTCGGGTTGCCCGCTGAGGTAAAGAAAACGGCCTTCGCAAGCCAGCAATTCGGCGATCAGCGTTGACGGAATCCGAATCCTTTCAGAATCCTCCTGGCGAATCATGGCCAGCGTGTCCATCAGCGGAACCAACCATTCGATTGCCGGGAATGAGTCGGCCTTGATTGCGATGGAAGCCGAATTGGCAATCGCCTCCATGACACGCTGATCCCGCGTCACCCATGGCAGCCATGATGATCCTGACAATTGCTCAGCCATCCGCCTGTTCAATCGAGGAGAAAAAAAATTGATTTGTTCCAACGCCGTTCTGCCGATGAGGCCCGCGGCCTTCGCGTAATCTCCCATGGCCACGGACAACTGAATTTGAAGCCATGTCAGTGCCGGCAACCTTCGATCGGGATGAATGTTGCGAGCATCCAGCAGGTCTGGCAATAGGGTGCCTGGATGCGGGATTGAATTGAATTCGGCGCCCAGGTTTACCGGTGCCTCCTCGTCTGACAGGAAACTGGCGGCGTCATCCAGTCGTCCGGTTTGTAAGGCCAATTGAATGGCCAGCAGGAAAAACGACGATTTTTCCCTTTCGTTTTCAAGCACTTGGGAAATTGTTGTTTGGGAGACTAGTTCTTTCTCGGCTTCCATGGCTAAACCGAGTTGAAGTGCCAGAACAGCCTTTTCGAGTCCCTTCACTTCCCTTCCCGCAGCTTTCTGGATTCTTGTCAATTCGTTCGTGAACATTTCTTGCCGCTTGGACAGTTGCGCCTGTAGTCCGTCCAATTGCCCCGCCGCTCGCTCAAGATCCTTGGCCGCGGTTTCGAAATTGGGGTTATCCGGAGACGAATCAATAACTGAAATCCTGGCAAACAATTTCTTTCCGATTCGCAAGAATTCCTTCCTGTTCAGGAGTTCCAAATCAAGAAACCGCTTGCGGTTGAAGAGTTCCGCCATGATTCCATGGGCATTGAGGGCTTCGCTTTCACCAGGTTTCAGCTTGATGATTCGCGCGCAGGAGCCAATGAGTTCGACCTCCGCCAAATCACTCAGGAGTCCTGATCGACCATTGATGCCTGATATATCTCCAAAAGTCAGGAGCGATCGGAATACAGACTCATTGGCCTTGATGGAATCCGGAACCAAGTGAAGCCCGCGGCGCGATTCTGACAACGCTTTGGCTGCAAAACCAAGCCGTCGAAGTGGGTTGGGAGTCTCTGCGAGGGCAAGATCAATATCAGCGCTATCAGTATGTCGGGATAAATCGTTGCGTGGTTGCCAAAATTCCCATCCCGAATAAGTGATGACGCGTGATGGGCATGATTGCTTTGAATCCCCCACCGAGTCGATTCGCATGAGCGATGCCATGGCCTGATTGCCCAAGGCCAATTTTCTTTCAGGTGATGCCATCGGGTTGGATACCGTTGCCACAATCCAACTTCCCGAAACGGAAAGGTTTTCCCATTCTCCGTCCCTGAGCAATTGTTGAATAACACGCTGTGAGGCTTCCATCGATCTTGGGGAAGCCGCAACCCTGACAATGTTGAAACCGGCCAGCGTTTCACGCCATTTGGGAACTCCGGCACCGGATGGAGACTTTCCCAAATCCTCTACTAAGGATGCGAATTGATTATATTTGTTGGAGAAAAGATGGAGTCGAGGATCGACGAAGGTTCGAACGCCGGGTGCCAGCCAGGCGACATAGGCCGCGAAGTCGGGAAAAGCCAATGATGCAATCAGGGTATTGCCTGGCAATCGCTGATGATCCCTGGCGAGTTGTCCGGCGAGGGCCGCATGGGAGTCCCGCAAGGACAGTCCCCAACCGGGCAAGCGCGAACTGGTTCCGGTAGCGCCTAAAAACCCGGGTAAGGCCAACAGGGACGCGACGAAACAAATAAGAAACACCAAGACTCCGGTATTTCGCATGTGTTTTTTGCGTTTTTCTTGAAATTCAAGAAAATCGATCAGGTTGAGGCAAGCGACGAAAGTGGCGACGCAAGCAAAAACAGGAATCGCCTTGTGCCTTAATGCAACCAGTGCCAGCGAAAAAAGAATGGCGGGAAATCTCCACGAATAAAAAGCTCTCGGAATCAAAACGAAGCTGATTGCGGCCAAGACAGCCATGACGGGAAACGACAAGCCTGCCGGGTTCAGCGCCGCTTGAGTCGAGGAAAATCGAGAAGCGGAAAACCCTGATTCCAAGAATCGTTTGGTAACTAGTGGATCCATCCTGAGGGAGACTTGGCCGAGAGGTGCCATCAATTCGGGCAGTTCGCGAAATCCAGCCGTTGGGAAGGGATGAATCAAACAAATCAATATGCCACCGATCCAAACGATCAAATCGCGATTATTCCTGATATTGGTGGTTGGCAGGATTAATGCCAGCAGCCAGATAACGAGACCAAAAACAAAGGAGCTATCAAGGTTCGCCCAAAGGCACATCAAAAGCAGAAGGCAGGTTTGCGAGATCCAGGGCGATCGCATTATCGAATTCAGGTGAAGCAGGGCGAGGAGGATCAGGACCATGGGGACCGTGACCAGACTTGAACTTGCATCGAAATACGGGCTGCATGCCAGCATTCCTAATGCTCCAACCAGGCAGGCCGACGGCAGAAACCATGACTTGCTGAAGCAAAGACAAGCCATTGAGAAAATGATTGCAAAGGCAAGAATCCCTGTTTTTGCAGCTACTAGAGCCTGTCCTTGTCCCCCGTCCAGTTGAAAAATGAGGTAGGACAACCAATCAAAGAACCAATGCGGGTTGGCCCAATGCTCGCCCAGCAACACGCTGAATGGTTCGGTTCCGATGGTGATGGTGCCATCATGAAGACCGCGCCCATAGGCGAGGCTCATGAGCAGTTCACTGGACCTTGCCGGAAAGAAAGCCAAAGTTGCTGTGAAAAAGCCAAGCCCGACCAACGGAAGCAGATGGGGTAAACCTCGCCACCACCTCGCGCTGTCCATTTGCTTTAGGATCGCTTTATTCGATTCGATGGCTGAATCAGTGGATGTTGCCAGAGTATCTTTCCGTGTATCGTCCATGTTGTCGGCTGTCCTGATTGACATGACGCTGATGAGAAACGACTATCTCATCCTACTTGGGGATGTAGCTCACGCGTGAAACGCATGCGTGAATACCATTCTGAGGGGTCTAGATTATGACCGCGATGAATCGGCCATTAAAAAGTTACCCGACAGCCGGTCTGCTTATAGGGTTTTCATGTCTCCTGCTGATGGCTGGCCAAGTCAGGTCCCAGGAAGCACCGGCACGGCCAAGGCCAATGGCACCCGAGTTGGAAGGTGGCACCGATTGGCTCAACACACTCAAAGCGATCAAATTGAAAGACTTGAAGGGGAAAGTTGTCCTGCTCGATTTTTGGACACTGTGCTGCATCAATTGCATCCACACATTGCCTGATCTTGCGAAGCTTGAGGCCAAGTACCCCAAGGAACTTGTTGTGATTGGCGTGCATAGCCCCAAGTTCGACAACGAGAAATCGACGGAAAGCATTCGCAAGGCCTTGGCCCGCTACGAAGTCAGGCATCCAGTGGTCAACGACGCTGAGAGGAAAATTTGGGAGGCGTACCAAGTGGATGCATGGCCAACGCTTGTGCTGATTGACCATGAAGGCAAATATGTCGCAAGGGGTTCAGGAGAAGGACTTTACGATGCTGTTGATGCGGCTGTTCAAAACCTCACCAAAGCGGCCCGTGAAAAAAAAGCCCTGGACGAAAAGCCTTTCGAATATCGTCCCGAGGCCGACAACTCGTCCAGTCCCCTTCGTTTTCCAGGGAAAGCGATCAGTGAGCCCAAGACTGGGACGATTTTTGTGGCCGACAGCACCAACCACCGCGTATTTGCCGCTGATTCCCAAGGAAAGGTTTTATGGGTGACAGGCAACGGGAAGCCCGGGGATGCGGACGGCAACCGTGAAGCCGCCCGGTTCAACGATCCCCAGGGAATGGCAATTCTGGGGGGAAAATTGTTTGTGGCGGATCGAAAGAACCACAAGATCAAGACGATTGACCTAGCCACGCAGGCGGTTGAAACCGTTGCGGGCACGGGAATTCAGGGAGTCGACAGGATGGGTGGAAAGCAAGCCATCAAGACAGGCTTGAACAGCCCTTGGGACCTTTGGCCGGTGGGAAACCGGCTTTATGTTGCCATGGCAGGATTTCACCAGATTTGGGAATTCGATACGGCCTCCGGGAGCATCAAGGCATTTGCGGGAAATGGCCGGGAAACGATCACAGATGGTCCTTTGGCCCAATCCTGCTTTGCGCAACCGAGCGGATTGTCCAGCGACGGTTCTAGATTGTTCGTGGCTGATAGCGAAACGAGTTCCGTTCGGGTTGTCGACTTGAACCCGGAAGGAAAGGTGTCAACCCTCGTCGGCACCCACCTGTTCCGATTCGGTGATAAAGATGGAACAGGCAACGATGCGTTGCTGCAGCATGCTTTGGGAGTGGCATGGTCGGGCAAACAGCTTTTTGTGGCGGACACCTATAACGGAAAGATCAAGGTCATCGATCCGGCCACCCGGAAATGCGAAACATTTATTGGTGGATTTAACGAACCTGGCGGTATTTGGCATTCCGAGGGCAAATTGCTGATCGCCAATACGAATGCTCACGAAATTGTCGAGGTTTCAATCGCGGACAAGTCCAAAAGAGTGATCAAATTTCAGGGGCTCAACCGTCCATGAATCAGGCGTGGCAGGCCATCCTCATTATCGCAGCCCTAAGCGCCCCAACCGCCATCGGACAGGTTTCATATGTCCCAGACCCCGCCCACTCCGGCAAGCTGGAAATCAAGCCTGTTCTGATTAGCGATAACCCTTTTTCCTCAGTGCCCGGGAATGGTGTTCCAACATCATTCCTTCCGGGGGAAATCGTGACACTGGAATTGCGTTGCGTTCCGGCTCGCGGGTTCCACACCTATCCCATTAATTCGAGAACAGCGATTCAGGATCCGGTTGGTCTGACGAAAGTGGAAGCCGGCCCCGCTTCCATGAGAATTATTTGGCCCGTCAGGGAACCCTCCCCCGTTGAAATTAATGAAAGTGCTCTAGGTGGCAAAATACTTGAATTCGACGGGCCATTCGCCTGGACAATAGATCTTCTGGTGCCACCTGATGCCAAGCCGGGGCATCTAGCTCAACAAATTTCGCTGAAGGCGCAGGTTTGTGACAATAAGGGCTGCACTTGGGGTACTCACAAATTCACCGTCAAGATCGAAGTTTCTGGAAATGGAACCACCCCTTCCGCAGAGGTTTTGGCCGCAGCCAGCCTGCCGACATCCCCTGAACCAATGATCATGGGCTCGATTACCTCCTCCTCAAAAAATCAGGATGAGCGACGGCTGGATAAACAAGGCCCAGTCACCAAGCTGCCATCTCTTCCCGACCCCACTGCCATTGAAATTCTCGGCGTTTATCCAGAAGCGACAATCCAAGATCCCTCCTCGTTTTCCGAATTCCTTGAAAAGCCCAAAATGGAAGCGAAAGCGGACAATCAGGGACTGCTGGCTTTTGTCATCCAAGGAGTGTTCTGGGGGGCTGTGTCATTGGTGACGCCATGCGTGTTTCCAATGATTCCCGTGACGGTGAGCATTTTCCTCAAACATAAAAGCCATTCATGGATTAATCCGATTCTTCACGCGAGCGTTTATTGTTCCACGATCGTTGTTGTGATGACACTTGCCGCGATGGCATTCCTTTCCGCCTTTGTCTGGCTGAGCATCAACTCGATTTTCAACATCATGCTCGGGTGTGTTTTCATCGCGTTCGCTTTGTCGCTTTTTGGAATGTATGACATTGAGCTTCCCGGGTTCATGACGAGGTTCACCTCAAATCGAGAGCAACAGGGTGGGTTTATAGGCACATTTTTCATGGCCTTGACATTCTCCATGCTCAGCTTTGCCTGTGTCGCGCCGTTTTTGGGCGGTTTTGGTGGAACCTCATCCGGCGACGGTGTTGGTTTTCTTCACAAGTTGCTTGGAGGCATTGCCTTTTCGGCGACTTTCGCATCCCCATTTTTCATTCTGGCCCTTTTTCCGAAATTGCTGGGTGCCCTTCCTCGGAGCGGTGGTTGGATGAACACCGTGAAGATCACAATGGGCTTTGTCGAATTGGCGGCAGCGGTCAAGTTTTTCCGACTCGCCGAGATTCGAAATGGTGAGGCTTTGTTTTTCACCTACGACATGTCGCTTGCCTTCACAATTGCTGTGTTCTTCTTGGCCGGAATCTACCATTTTAAGTGGATTTCTTTTCCTTCGGAGGATCCTGACAACCGTCAAGTGCCGGTTCCCCGCATTGTCTTGGGATTGGTTGTGATGGCGGTTGGCCTGTATTTCATCCCTGGATTGTGGCGGCAAAATGATGGTTCAAGAATCAGGCCCCAAGGCATTGTGTTCGCATGGATAGATGCTTTTCTTCTCCCCGATTCAGGAGAAGGTGAGAACCTGCCTTTCACGGGGGACCTGTCGGACGCGATTGTAAAATCCAAGCAGGATGGTCGGCCAATCTTCATTGATTTCACGGGAGTTACTTGCGTCAACTGCAAACTCAATGAAAAAAATGTCTTTCCCATTCCAGGCGTGAAGAGCCTTTTGCTGAGGTATCATCTTGTCCAACTCTACACCGATCGTGTGATCGATCAGTTTGTCCCAGCTGGAACGCCATATGGCGAAAAGCTGAGGTTGGCCGAATCCAACGCTCAATTCAGGGACAGTGTCTTTGGTGTTAATCAACTGCCTCTATACGCCATCGTCAGGCCGAAATAACTGCTAATTGCACTTTGTTGCGGTTGGCTAGCGAGTGGTATTGGTTTGACCAAAGTCTCCGTGATATGGATGGATTAGGTCAGGAGGACCTTCGATGTTCCATCGGATTACTTCAATTTTATTTGTCGGGGTCATAATCCAGGCCAAATCGTATTCTCAATCGCCCCCCGCAATACCAATCTCCCCCCCTGCTGGACCCGCACCCTTGGAAGGGTATCTCCAGCGCTGGGAACAGGAAATGCTCCGAATCCAAACGCTGGTCGCCCAATTGCGGTTGGTTGAAAAGGACAAGACTTTTCAAACGGTCTCCACATCACTTGGCGTCGCCAAATACATGAAGGTGGGAGTTGGCCAGCAGTCTGTGAATTTGGCCTTACTCGAACTGCGAAAGGAAAATCGAAACGATCCTGACCGGAAATTTATCTGCACAGGAACTTATCTTTATGAAATGAGTTATGACCAGAAGGTTATCAGGGCTTTTGAGCTTCCCAAACCGAAGCCCGGGCAGGTTGCTGATGACAACTTCCTGTCCTTCCTGTTTGGCATGAAGGCGCAGGATGCCAAGGCTAGGTATGACCTGAGACTTTCCAAAGAAGACCAATGGTATGCCTATGTGGAAATTGCCCCCCGAACGCCGCAAGATCGGGCCGACTTCCAAAGGGCGCGTGTTGTTCTCAACAGGACAAACTTTCTGCCTCGTCAACTCTGGTTCGAAAAATCAAACGGGGATGAGGTGACTTGGGACCTTCCTAAATTGGATCCCGGACTCCCCATAGATCGCCGAGAGTTTGATCCGCCTGGTCTTCCACAAGGGTGGCGTGTTTTGCAGGAAACTGTCAAACCCGGAGCCGTGTCCCCATCCACACAGCCGGTTGGAAACGGTCAGCCAATCAAACCCTTGCCTTGATGAAGGCAACGATTTTCATTTTTGCCTCATGCAATTGTGTTTTAATGCTCTAGGGACTTCAAACTTGCGGCCATGCCGCACCTTGGAAATTGAAGGAGAGTGTTTCATGAGAATGATGACACGGGTGGCTGCATCATTGTCGCTTGCGAGCGCGCTTGGGGCCTCTGTAATGGGTCAGCCTCCTGCGGGTGGAGTTTTTGGGGGTGGTGGCATCATGGGGCGAGGCGGGATGGACCCAGCCATGCTTTTGATGAACAAGAGTGTCCAAGAAGAATTGAAGATTTCGGAAGAAGATGCGCGAGCCATCATTCAAAAATACAATGATGAAACATCATCCCTTCTAGTCAAGGTACTTGAGGACAAGGGCAAGAAAGATCAGGCCTTGAGGCTCAATCAAATCCGAATCCAGCAGATGGGTTTCAGGGCGTTTGCTGATGAGAAGGTTGCTTCAGCACTCAAGCTCACCAATGATCAGAAAAACGAAATCAAAGAAATCGCCGAGGATCTCAAGAAAGAAGTGGATGCGATGCGAAAAGATGCCGGAATGGATTTTTCCAAGATGAGGGACATCATGCGCAAGTCTTCCACACTTCAAAAAGATGCCGTGGCGAAAGTCAATGAAATGTTCAGTTCAGATCAGAAAAAGGCTTGGAAAGAACTTGTTGGAACGCCGTTTGAAATGAAAATGGAATTCGGTGGAGGGCGACCCGGTGGTAGGCGGCCCCCATCTGACAACTAGTTGATCCTCAATTGGTGTTTTATTTTGATGAGAGTCCGGCTGAGAAGCCGGACTCTTTGATTAAATAAGGCTTACATTTTCCTGATTTTTTGATATCAGCACCATGCTTGGGCAAGCAATCATTGCTGTAAAGAAGCGGCTTCATTGCTGATATTCATGAAAAATATGAGAAGTGCCGCATAGTCCCATCCTCAAGATTGATTTTTGCCTCAGTTCATTAAGGTCGCATCGGAACAATTGAAAAGAGCCATCAAACTGTCTGTATGATCGCAATGGTTTAATAGCGTATTGCTGCCTAAACGGAACAAATGGTGGTGAATTCCATTCATGGTTGAAACCGTACAGACCGTTATTGTGGGTGCTGGTATTTGGGGTTTGGCTTGTGGCAGGCAACTCCTCAAGCAAATCCCAAGGGATTCATTACTAATTCTTGATTGCCAGGGACGGGCGGGTGGAAAGCTCAACACTGTTTCCTTCGCCGGTTTCCACTTCGAGACAGCAGCCAACGGATTTCTTGACAGCAATCCCGCCACCCTCAATCTCTGTCGCGACCTAGGTCTTGCGAACAGCCTTGTCCGGGCCAGCGGAACGGCGTCTCGGAATCGATATGTGTACTTGTGTGGAAAATTCCAAAGGCTGCCATCCAGCCTTTGGGGAATCTTGACAACCCGGCTGTTGAGCTGGAATGCGAGATGGCGAATTGCAACTGAACGGTTTCGCCGACCTTCCATTCCCAGTTACGACGAGTCAATTTCTGAATTTGGAAGACGAAGGCTCGGGCCAGAATTGACCGACACACTTCTTAACGCTTTCGTGACTGGAATTTGGGGTGGTGATGCGGAGAAGCTCAGCCTGAGAAGCTGCTTTCCCAAATGGCATGAATGGGAGTCACAGTATGGCAGCATTACTGGCGGAATTGTCGCTCGACGAAAGGAAAGAATAACAGCGGCTAGGTCCCGTGGTGAACAACCCCCTGGGCCACCCCAAATGTGGTCCCTGACCGGGGGGTTGAATGAATTGATGTCAGCTTTGTCCAGAGAATGCGTTGATCGATTAAGGCTGAACGCCGGCGTGGCTGAAATCAGGTTTCATGACCATCGCATTCCCAAGTGGGATGTTGTTCTTGACAATGGAAAAATCATTCAGGCTAAAAATGTGGTCTTGGCCAATCCGCCAGATAAACAAGCCGAAATCCTTAACCGGCTTGATGATGAACTTACCTCTGAAATAAATCAGATCCCAAGCAATTCGATCAGCGTGGTGGTTTTGGGATTCGAAACACAAAGGTTGCCTCAAGGCCTGGAAGGATTTGGGTATTTGACGCCCTACCGTGATGGGCGGCCTGTCTTGGGTGTGCAATGGTGCAGTGAAATATTTCCCGGGTTGCGGGCGCCTCCAGGAAAATCCATTTGGCGGGCTTTGGTCCGCGGCGGAAGCCAAATTGATTCGGGGGGTGGTGAAAGTTTCTTGATTCAGTCTGTCATGAGGGAACTGAAAATTGTTTTGGGAATCGAGTCAGAACCGATATTTACCAGCGTTATTCACTGGCCCCGTGCGATTCCACAATATGTGGTTGGCCATGCAGATAGGATTCGAAGGATCTCAACAATTGCGGCTAGGTGGCCGGGACTTTTTTTAGGTGGGAGCGGGTATCAAGGTGTTGCCATCAACGACTGCGTTGATCAGGCCCAATTGTTGGCCAACAAGATTGCCAGCTAACCGCGGCATGGATTTGATCCATTTCATGAAGGTCGTAAACTGAAATTCAGGAACGACCTATGGCTGCAAGGTAGATTAATCTCATGGGCGAGGTGCTTAGCCTGATTCTGGGTGGGGGCCGCGGCACCCGCCTCTATCCCCTTACGCAAATGCGAAGCAAGCCAGCCGTCCCGGTGGCCGGAAAATACCGCCTAATCGATATTCCGATAAGCAATTGCCTCAATAGTGGTCTCAACAGGATTTATGTCCTAACCCAATTCCTCAGTGTCAGCCTTCACCGCCACATAGCTAATACCTACAAATTTGATCCTTTTAGCAAAGGTTTTGTCGAGGTGTTGGCGGCGCAGCAAACCAATGAGAAGGCGGACTGGTATCAGGGAACGGCAGATGCCGTTCGTCAGCAGATTCGTTATGTCGTTGAGGATCCCTGCAGGGAGGTGCTCATTCTCTCAGGTGACCAGCTGTACAGGATGGATTTCAGGCAACTGATAAGAACACACAGGCAAACGGGCGCCGACATCACGATCGCCGTGATTCCGGTTCCCAGGGAGCAGGTTCCCGGCTTTGGAATTGTGCGTTTGGATGATTCGGGTCGTGTCATTCAATTCGCTGAAAAACCCAAGACAGAAAGTGAAATATCGCCGTACCATACCTCGCCTGAATGGATGGCCCGCCATGGGATCAATGCGCCAGACAGACCATACTTGGCCAGCATGGGCATCTACCTTTTCAACCGCAGGGCGTTGCTCGAGCAATTGAACGCCCGCCCCATCGCCACGGACTTTGGCAAGGAAATCTTTCCAAGGAGCATTCATTCCCACAAAGTTGTCGCTCATCTGTTCGATGGCTATTGGGAAGATTTGGGAACGATCAAGGCATACCATGAAGCCAACATCGCCCTGACCCTCGACAACCCTCCTTTCGACCTCAATAGTCCCGATGGGGTCATCTACACGAGAATGAGGTTTCTTCCCGCCTCCCGATTGGCAGGATGTGAACTGAGCCAATCCGTTGTGGGAGACGGTTGCATCATCCAACCGGGTACGGTGATTGATCGAAGCCTTATCGGCTTGCGAAGCATTGTCGGCCGAGGGGTCAGAATTTCCGATTCCATTCTTCTTGGTGCCGACCGATACGAAACGGCTGCGGAACTATCCTCAAACCGGACGGGCGGATCGCCTGACATTGGGATTGGAGACGGCACCGTGATTTCCAATGCCATCATTGACAAGGACTGCCGCATTGGCCGCGGTGTCAGAATCACCAATGAAGCCCGAGTTCAGGAAGGTGAGGGCGAGCACTTCGTCATCCGTGACGGAATTGTTGCATTGCCCCGTGGAATAACGATTCCGGATGGAACTGTCATCTGATTTTGTCAAATTCCCATCGAATTGAGGAACAGGTGTTCCGCCTTGGCCAAGCCAATCCTGCTTTCCGGGTTTTCGACCGAGTACTCACCGTGGAGGCAAACATTTCCGCGGAAACCGCGCGACTTGAGCGCTGCCGCCACTTCTTTCCAACGAACGAACCCTTTTCCAGCAGGAACTACTGAGGATTTCCATCCGGCCACTGTCTGAGCCCAAGACATATCCTTAATAGCTAGAATTGAAAACCAAGATGCGACGGCATCAGACTCCATAGGAAAAGGGCCGCCACCAATCGCCAAATGCCCGGTATCCAAAAACGCTCCCACCAAATGCGGGTCAAACCCTTCAAGAAGTTGCCTCAACCCAATTCCATGACAACCGATCATCGGACCGGAATGCGTGTGGTAGCAAGTCTTTACGCCGGTCTTTCTTGATAATTCCGAAAACCCCGCGAGTGATTTCCTCGCTTCTTGGAGATCCTTTTGGAAGTCGCCCTTGTAAGGAAAGTAGCCTACTTTCACAAAACCAACACCAGCTTTGGCACAACCTTCAAAGATTGCCGTGGCTCGCGGGTCTTGGGCGTTAATCAGGTCCGTAGGAGCCGTGACCAATCCGATGACCAGCCCGGCATCCTTGAATGCCTTCGACCACTCCGGAAGAATCTTGAGGCAATTATTGGGGTTGACGGGATATTTTGGCCTGACGGCGAGGTCGACCCCATCGATACCGCTTTTCTTGCAGAAATCGATCCAGCCGGATGAGTCGAGTTGCGGCAGTGATTTAGTGAAGTAGATGCGTGCCATTTGTTATTTCTCCAGTTCAGCAGGTCACCGGATTTGTGAGCGTGGCCATGTCACCGAGGCGAATGGTAATAAGGTCCCCTCGTGCCAAGGTGAAGTCGTCTGGCGGCACGATTCCCGTTCCTGTCAAGAGAATGACGCCGTCCGGGTAGTCCTGTTCACGAGTCAGCCAAGACACCAAGTCGCTGGGTGTGCGTTTCATCCGGTCCATCGCCGTTGATCCTGCAAACACGGGCTTTCCTTGACGCTCGATGGTGATTTCCAGTTGCCATTCGGCAGGCTTTGAAAAATTCGGTCCAAGAATGATGTATGGACCAATGGAGCAGGCTCCGCGGTAGACCTTGGCTTGGGGAAGATAAAGCGGATTTTCTCCCTCAATGTCCCTTGCGCTCATGTCATTGCCAATTGTGATCCCAACAATATCACCTACCGGGTTGATAATTAGAGCGAATTCAGGCTCTGGGACCGACCATCGGCTATCAGACCTGAACCGAACATCCTGGCCCGGCCCCTTCACGCTGCGAGAAGATGCCTTCATAAAAAGTTCAGGCCGAGGTGCCGCATAAACCTTGTCATAAAAAACAGCGGCATCTTGCGATTCCCTTTGTCTTGCCTCACTGCTTCTTAGGTAGGTGACTCCCGCGGCCCACACTTCCTGATGATCGATAGGTGCATGCCAATGCAATTCCCGTAGAGATATTTCTTCTTTCGACTTGTCGAAAAGTTCTGAAGCCAACTCTATCGGCCGGTTTGAGTGGAGAATCGTCGTGAGAGGCGGAGATTTCGAGACAGGGGCGTGAACAAACCTTGCTATTCCTTCCCTGGCAACAACAACTCGAATGGATCCATCAGGATGGGTCGCCTTTCCCAAGAGAACCTTTTTGCCTGTCATTCGAACTTCTCCATTGGTAGGGGCGCCGGCCTGAGCCACCTGCCTAGTTCATTTTCTGCCGCGTCCCAATTTTTGTCCTGAATCAATGCACTTGATTCATCAAGACTTTTCTTGATTTCCAAACTGAACGCCAGAGGACCAGATGAAAGATTACCCTCACATCCGAGAGTGTCCACGATGCGTCGCCCCAATTCCTCCATACCTTGACCGGTCACTGCGGAAACCATTGAGAAATCCCCTGGTTCGATCGAATTTCTCGCCAACAAATCCGATTTGGACCAAACGGGGATAACCAGGCTGTTTTGAAGCACTTCGGGTGGCGGTTCTCCGTTGTCAGAAACCCACAGGACGAGGTCCGCATCCAAAACTGATTTCTTGCCGATAGCGATGCCTTCCATTTCCAGTTCATCAGATGCGTCATGCCATCCTGCCGTGTCAGCCAATTCAATTCGCCAGCCATCGATGACGGCATAGGCCTTGACGATGTCGCGAGTCGTTCCTGGATATTTTGAAACCAAGGCTCGCGAGGTTCCGAGCAGAGCATTCAGGAGCGAACTCTTTCCTGCGTTTGGCTTTCCGCAGATGATGGTTTTCCAACCCGTCGTCCATCCGGAGGCGTGCCTGAAGCCTTCGGCCATCTGACGCAACTTAGCCAAGAGTTGATTCGAATTTCTGTCTTTCCATTCGATCAAGAGTTGTTGCAGTGCCGACCGAAGGAGTTTTCCATGGGAAAGGATCCCCTGGACGCCACGGCTTGTCGTGGCCAACTCGAGGCAACGCGCAATCTCGGCCTCAAGAATGTCCTTGCTTGTCCATGCAGCGAAGCTTGATGGATTTGCCAACTTGAACCCAAGGCTTTTCAGAGTTGCTTCATGGCACCTGAGGAGTGCGGGTCCACTGTGACCATGGATCTCCAACCATGGATAAGGTGAGTCTCCCCTCGGAATGATCAAGACCTCATCACCCTGCCCACCCGCTTCCAAATGCCAACGCGCGAGTCGCGATGTCCCGGGCAGTTCAATGCCAGGCTTCATGCCCGATTTATGGAAAAAGAGTGATTGCCTTAATCGGGACCATGAACCGGGACCGCGCAAGGACCAAACGGAAATAGCCCCTGGAAGATCGGGTGTCAGAAGAGCTGCCCAATCATCCATGTTTTTTTTCACCAGCCCGGGCGATTCCTTCCAGAACAAGAGTTTCAACCCGGATGAATTCGCCTTCGACTTCGTCCTGCAAAAACCGCGAATCTCCACCGGTTAAAAATAGTGCCGCATCTGGAACGATTGCTTTCGCGCGAGCCAGCAACTGTCTTGCGGCACCAGTCTGCGCCGCGATGACACCCAGCATGATGGCATTTGAAGTCTTCCGCGCCGGCCATGCGATATTCGGATCGAATTCCGTGGATTTAATTCTCGGAAGCAATTTAGTGCCTTCTGAAAGGCTTTTGAGCATCGTATTGATTCCGGGAAGTATGGCGCCTCCCCGAAACACGCCTCGGCGATCGATCCAGTTGATGGTCGTCGCTGTTCCCATGTCAACGATCAGGCAATCACGCACGGCACCCATTCTCAACCAGGCTGCCCATGCCGAGGCGACCCTGTCGATGCCGACCTTTTCAGGGTTTTCCAAGTCCAGCAAGGGTCCAACAGATGCCGGGGAAGCAATCAGTTCACATTTCCTGCCAATCGACTCGAGGGCCATTCGAGTTGCTTCAACATTGTGAGGATGGACGCCGGCCAATTTCCAATGGAGGACATTTTTCGGAACTGAACTGAAATCAGGCTGATCACCCAACCAAAACCCGTGGGAGATCAGTTTTTCACCTGAATAAACCGCCCATTTGGTTCGTGTATTTCCTGAATCGACTGCTCCGAGACATCCGATCATGCGACCGAATCCGTTTTTTTTGACTCTTCGTCATGCCTGAGGACCGAACAAACTTTACTGACAAGGTCGGATAATCCACGGCCTGTGACGGCTGATATGGCCACAACTGGAAGTCCGGTTTCTTCCTGCAAAAGGGTTCTTATTTGATCGGAGCCTGTCAATTCCGACTTGCTCATGGCGATGACCTCGGGTTTCTCCTGAAGATCACAGCCATGAAGGGCCAGTTCCCGTCGGAGCGTCTTGTAATTGTTGATGGGATTGCTGCCGTCGGCTGGGAACGGCTCCACCATGTGGACCAATACCCTTGTTCGCTCCACATGGCGAAGGAACTCATGGCCCAGGCCGACTCCAGCATGGGCGCCTTCGATGAGCCCGGGCAGGTCCGCAAGGATGAACACCCTTTCTCCTCCAACATGAACCGCTCCCAAGTTCGGGTGTTTTGTGGTGAAGGGATAATCTCCAACTTCCGGATGGGCCCGACTCAATCGGCTCAGCAGCGTTGACTTTCCAGCATTGGGAAATCCAAGCAATCCGACATCGGCAATCGTTTTGAGTTCCAGCGAGAGAACCCTTTCCTCTCCTGGCGTTCCTGGCTGAAACTCGCGCGGTGCCCGATTTGTGGATGAGGCAAAGGCCCGGTTTCCCCTTCCACCTTTTCCTCCCCTGGCGACAACAACCTCGTCACCTTCCGTGGAAAGGTCCCTCAGGATATGGCCTCGATCCCGATCCATGACGGTGGTTCCGGGGGGAACAAGAATCAGAAGGTCCTGTCCCTTTCTTCCATGGCAGTTGTCACCGCCTCCGCGCCCGCCACAAGGCGCGTTCCAATGAGTGCGGTTAAGGAGTTCGGACAGGCTGTCAGCGTTCGAGGAGGCCCGGATCAAGACGCTTCCACCGTCTCCCCCATCACCCCCATCAGGCCCGCCTTTGGGAATATATTTTTCACGCCGAAAGCTGCTGCAGCCTGAGCCGCCATCGCCTCCCCTGACATGAATCACTGCCCGGTCGACAAACATGGTTGAGTGGTCCCGTGGTGAAGATCATGATTATTTTATCGAATGGATTTCTGTGGGAAGCCAAGGCTGTTTTAGTAGGCATTTTCATGGACAAATCCCTTGAATATCGTCATCCAAAGGATTTTGATGTCCATAAATGGAGTCCAATGGGTGATGTAGAACAGGTCGTACTGGATTCTCTTGCGCAACGATGTGTTTCCGCGCCATCCGTTAACTTGTGCCCAACCGGTGATACCGGCCTTAACCGCATGACGAGACATATAGTTGGGGATCGTTTTGCTAAACCTTGAAATGAAAACGGGCCGTTCCGGTCGGGGCCCAACCAGGCTCATGTCGCCGACGAGTACATTCCAAAACTGGGGAAGTTCATCTAGGCTGGTCTTTCGGATGAATTTGCCGACAGGGGTGGTTCTGTCATCACCTTTTCTGGCCCAGACCGCTCCCGTCCCGGATTCCGCGTCAACCCTCATCGAGCGGAATTTGAGCATTTGAAAAGAAGTTCCATTGAGGCCACAACGCTCCTGCCGGAACAAAATGGGCCCTCGGCTTGAGATTTTAACGGCTATCGCCACCGCAGCCAGCAGAGGTGACAGGACAATCAAGGCCATGGCTGAAAGCACGATGTCCATCGTTCTCTTCACGAGGATATTGATTCCGAAGTGCGGGCTTTCCCTCAAGCCAATGACTTGCTGACCTTCGAGGTTGCTGGAGCGGAGACTCATTGTTGCCAGGCCTGGCAGGTCGGGAACCATCCTTACATCCACTAAGGATTGTCCAAGAATCTCAAAGACACCCCTGGCTTCATGCATGCGCCGGGCCGGCAAGGCAATGAAAACATGGCCAACACCATATTTTTCAAGTAGCATCGGCAGGTCCGAGACCCTTCCCAAGACATCCAAATCGCTGCAATAGGCATGAGGATTGTCTTCAATAAAGCCGATGGGGCGAATTCCCATCCAAGTCACGCGCCGCAAGGCGTTTGCCGTTCTTCTCGCGACCTTTCCAGTGCCAACGATAAGAGCGAAGGATGTGTCGAGTCCCCGTGATCTCGCAAAACGGATGATTCCCCATGCCGACCTTCTGGCAATAAATGAAAGGGAAGCATGTGTCGCGAAGAAAATAAGGAGTATCAATCGTGATTCATAACCATCACGGAGGAAAAACAGCAATGTTGCGACAAGCAAGGCAAGCAAAGCGTTGCCTTGGAGAACGCCGATCAATTCTTCACGGATCCGACGCATTCGATCAAATGAATATTGACCGGTTGATCGGTAAGCCAAGAGGGTGAGTATTAAAACAACGGGTAATGAATGTAGGCACATTGAAAAGAGCGGTACTTCTCCATCCACAGCCAACCAACGGCTCTGGAACCTGATCCAGTAAGAAAGAACCCAGCTGAATGCGGCTGTCAGAAGATCTGACAGCGCAAACCATGCAACTAGATATTGGGACCGCCTCGATACCATGCGACAATCCACCTGTGCTTCAATTAACCATCAGCATCATCAATGTGCCGACTTGATCAATTGGAAGTAAAGATCAACGACCGGCCGGGAGTTGAAAATGGATCTGGGCGGATCGATACCACACGACGCTGATTCGGCGAGCGGTCTTCTCATGCGACTTCTGGCTTGTCCAGGTGTCACGGGGGAGGAATCTCCGATTGCCGAACTAATTAAAAGTGAGATTTCTTCCGCTGGTGTGCCTGCGACATCCATCCTTCAGGATGATGCGCACAAAAAAATGGGGATGGCTAGTGATTGCGGAAATGTCTGGGCCTACCTGAAGGGCACAAGGTCGGGCCCTCCCCTGGTGTTCAGCACCCACATGGACACCGTCCCTCTTTGTCGGGGTGCCGTTCCGGTTCTAAATGCCCAAGATCGATTGATTCGCCCTGCTGGTTCAACCGCATTGGGTGGCGATAACCGAACGGGTTGTGCCGTTTTGATTAATCTCATTCAAGTCTTGTGTGGTTCCGGACAATCGATTTCCCATCCACCACTCATTTTTTTATTCACCGTGCGGGAGGAAAGCGGACTCCATGGCGCTCGCCACCTTGATCCCTCATGGCTCAGGGGAGCAACGATTGGCTTCAATGTTGACGGGGGTGCTCCCGGTCGATTGGTCATCGGTGCAGTGGGTGCTCAAAGATGGGAGGCTGAGATATCCGGAATCGCTTCCCATGCGGGAGTCCATCCTGACAAAGGTGTTTCGGCGACCTTAATTGCGGCGCTCGCGTTGGCTGAGGTCAGGAGACAGGGGTTTTTCGGCAAGGTTTCCCTCGATGGTCGGGAAGGTAGCAGCAATGTCGGAATAATCTCCGGACGCGGCGGCGGACCGGTCGGCGAGGCAACCAATGTGGTCACCGACTTTGCATCAATTAGAGGTGAAAGCCGGAGCACCGACCCAAATTTGGTGGATGAAATCACGGATGCATATCGGCGTGCATTCCAAAATGCGGTGAATCAGGTTCGGACTACTGATGGCCGAATTGGTAGCTGCCAATTCAACACCCGAGTTGAATACGATGCGTTTCGGATTCCAGAAAACCATGAGGTGGTTCAGAGGGCCATATCTGCCGGAAATCATCTTGGCATCAAGACCACCCTGGAAGTCAGTCGCGGTGGATTGGATGCCAACTGGCTGGTGCGGCATGGTTTAAATTCAGTGACATTTGGAGCTGGTCAACATGAAATCCACACGGTTAATGAATTTGTAAACCTTAACGAATTTCATGAAGGTTGCCGGTTAGCGATTGCCCTGGCGATTGGGTCATGAATCTTTCGGAATCCGAACCTTCCTGGAAAATTCATCTCCGAAGTGCCAGGCAACTTCTTGGAAAACTCTACACACAGGTGCTCCTGGCGGTTGTCTTGGGAATCGTTGCCGGAAGTTTGGCACCTGAAGCCGCCAAGGGTATGAAGCCCTTGGGTGACGGATTCATCAAACTAATCAAGATGCTGATTGCGCCACTTGTATTCTGCACCATCGTGCATGGCGTCGCTTCAATGGGTGATTTACGACGGCTTGGTCGGGTGGGTTTCAAGGCACTTCTTTATTTTGAATTGGTTTCAACAATCGCTCTTTTTTTCGGTCTGGTTGTGGTCAACCTATTGAGGCCTGGTGTTGGGTTTCCCACTCAGGATTTGCCATCCGCTGGGGGCCCCGATCCAATCCCAAAAGCCCATAATTGGGTTGAATTCGCTCTGGGGATAATTCCATCAACAGTTTTCTCACCATTTGTGAATGGTGAAATGCTTCAGGTGCTGTTCGTGTCATTGCTTGTTGCTACTGCCGTCGGTTCGATAGGCAGCCAAGGCAGGTCTATTGTGGAAGCCTTGGAAACCGTGTCATCAATACTGTTTGCCATGCTTTCGATTGTTGTCCGATTGGCTCCACTGGGAGCCTTCGGAGCCATGGCGTTCACCATTGGAAATCATGGCCTGAAATCACTTTGGCCGCTGATCGGCCTTATGGCATGCTTTTATTTGACATCAGGGTTGTTTGTCATTGGAGTGTTGGGCACCGTCGCCAGATGCGCAGGTTTTTCAATCTTCAGATTTTTGTTGTTTTTGCGCAATGAGATTCTTCTCGTCATTGGAACGAGTTCGTCTGAAACTGCCATGCCAGGTTTGATGTCGAAATTGCGGGCGTTGGGTTGTGGGCAGGCGACAGTAGGTGTGGTTGTGCCAACAGGATATAGCTTCAACCTTGATGGCACTAATATTTATATGACAATGGCAGCGATTTTTCTCGCTCAAGCCACTAATACTTCCATGAGCTTTCTTGACCAAATCGTTCTCCTGTTGGTTGCGATGGTGACCTCAAAGGGTTCCTCAGGTGTCACAGGTGCTGGTTTTGTCACCTTGGCTGCTACCATTTCCGCGGTGCCTTCCATCCCGGTCGAATCACTGACCTTAATCGTAGGCATCGACAGATTCATGAGCGAATGCCGGGCTATAACCAATTTTATCGGCAACGGCGTTGCCGCGGTGGTCGTCAGCCGATGGGAGGGAGAAATATCGGCTAACGAAGTGAACGAGAAGATGGAACGGATCGAAAATCAAATCGACTGAAAGATTTCAGGGGTTATTAAGTCTCTTGAACCTGCGGGCCTTCATTTCATATCGCTCGAGTGGAATTTCTGCGATTTTGACATCGGCTTTGAAAAGAAAGCGCTCTTGGAAACCTGAATGGATTTTATCCTGAAGCCATGCGGGATCAGACTCCTTGTCGGCTTCAACCACCAACTTGATTTGTGTCATGCCTGAAGTGTGTATGACTTCAACTCGGAATTCAGCGACGCCAGCCTGACTCCATAGCCAATTTTCAATGGCTTCCGGATGAATGTTGTTGCCCCTGATAATCAGCATGTCATCCAGGCGGCCCCTAATTCCTCCTGAAAAACTGAGTAAATACCTTCCGCAGGGACATATCTCATTGTGCTTTTTCACCAGATCCCCAGTCCTATATCGAATTAGCGGCATCGTCAATCGGTCAAGGGGGGTTAAAACGAGTTCTCCTTCATCAACTTCTTGATCGGTATTTGAGTCGATAACCTGGCAAATATACGAATCAGTCGCGACATGAATAATGCCTGGATTGTACCGGCATTCCATCGATACCGGGCCAGTTTCAGTCATTCCGTAATGATCTAGCACCCGTGCGCCCCATGCATTTTCGATGCGGTTTCGAAGACTTGGGCGGTTCGCACCCGGTTCTCCCGCCAAAATCAGGGTGTTTACCGGTGTTTGTTGCAACGATATCCCCTGCCCTGCCCCCACCTCCGCCATGTGCAGGGCGTAGGAAGGAGTTGCAAGCATCACGGTGATCCCGTGCCGTTCAATCATCCTGATTCTTGCCTGTGTTGATAGCCCCCCGGCGGCAATGCAAAAAAAACCCAACCTTGTCGCTGCTTCAAAAGCGCTCCAGAAGCCCAAAAATGGTCCGAACGAAAATGGGAACAAGAGCTTGTCAGACTTTTGAATCCCCGCAATGTCATAGAGTGTGTTCCAAATGCTCAGCAGTCGTTCCCAGTCACCCGTTGAATCCCCCCAGCCCAAAGGATTTCCCAATGTTCCGGAAGATTGGTGCCATCTTGAGACAGGACCGTTAGGAATGGTTCCCAGTGGCGGAAACGCGCCTTGGTTTTGAACAAGATCCGACTTTGAAATAGTTGGCGACTTCAGGATTTCATTCAAATCTTTTGGCAATGGCATTCCGAGTTTAGAGAATCGTTCGATCCAAAAAACACTAGAGGCCAAGGCTTGGCACAATCGTGCTGCCTTGGCCTTGATGAATGGCGAATCGGTCATCATGGATTTCTTATTTTAATTTGTAGCAAAAGACCAATTCTTGGTCGCGCAGATATAGATGCCCATCTGCAATCGCTGGATGGGTCCATCGTCTTCCACCTGTTTTTCTGATTGCCGATTCGGCGGGCAAGGAAAACCTTGAGACTTCCTTGTATGCGGTTGGGTCGGCTTGAATCATGGCCACCGCACCCGTGTCTTCAGCAAGGGCAATCAATTTTCCATCAGCCAAGATGGCACTTCCCGAGCCAAGAGAATTTCGTTTGCCGGTCCATGCGACATTGCCACTTTGGAGTTCTTGGCAAGCCCATGACCTTTTGCCATGGAAACCAAAGACATGCTGGCCTGAAATCACAAAGCCACCCAAATTTGAAGATATTTCCTTTCCAGTCCAAACAACATCGACTCCCTTGGCGGATGGCTTGAGCAGGGTTGCTTCGCCTCCATATCCGGCGGAGATGTAAATTCCCGACGCGGTAACAATCGGAGTTCCTGCCACGATGTCCGGATAGTCGGCATCCCTCTTGTATTGCCATGCTGTGGATCCGTCGCTGGCGTTGACAGCGGCCGCGCCATTTTGAGTCATGACGATGTATTGTTTATTTCCGCCAAATTCCCCAGCCGTGACTGAGCCATATGTCGCTTGGATTTTAAGGTCCTTGCTTCGCCAGACAACCTTGCCAGAAGCTGGATCCAAGGCAGTCAAAAGTCCCCCTGCCCCACCCGTGGCAACAATGACGGTTCCTTTGTCCACGAGTGGTGACGCGGAAAATCCCCAGCCCATTTTGGCTGGTCCTCCGCCAACTGGATTGACCTCGGCGCCCAAGTCCTTCACGGTATCGATTGACCACAAAATTTTTCCTGAATCAGCGGACAGGCATGCGAGTATGCCTTGGCTGCCCTGCACAAAGATTTTTCCATCAGCAACTGTGGGCGTTGAGTTCGGTCCACCTGACCAGGAGTTTCCTTGAAAATCAAAAATGGGGCCAATGGTTGTGGCCCAAAGTGATTTACCGTTGCTGTCAATCGCCATCGCTATCTCATTCTTTTCCTTCGTTCCCAAAACATAAGCGGTACCTTTGACGATAGCTGGACTACCATATCCGCTTCCGGCACTTGAGAAAGTCCATTTCCATGGTGGCCCTTCTTTCGGCCATGCCTTTAGCCCGGTTTCAGAAGAAGCACCATCCCTTGACGGGCCGCGATATCCAGGCCAGTCCGCCGCCGAAAGGCAATTGACAACAACAATCATCAACATGAGGGCAACATGACTGACATGGCGAGGCATGGTTTTCTCCCAAATTGAGTTTCTTTCAACTCACAAGTCTATCCGAACATGAGCCCAATCGAGAACCCTCGACCTGAATTAGGATTCGTTACTCAATTTCCATCAAAACTCTTGGCTGTTTCCATGTCGTCTTTCAAGTGAATGGCCCCCGAATGCCAAATCAATCCGGCTACCAAGACCAAAAAGGTCACGATCAGAAAACCCGCGTCAAGTCCACCCGGCAAGCAGTCTCCCGCGACTCCGATCAGCGTCGGGCTAATCACATCTCCAAGCGCATGGATCACAAAAATACAAACAGCCATGGCCAGGCCTCGTAATTTCGTCGGCATCACATTCATGAGAATCGTGTTGGCTGGACCCGTGTTCAGGAAGAGACCAATGCAGGCAATGAACAGGCAAACCCATGCCAGCGGAAATGGCGCGAAAACAACGCCAATCATGGCTGGAAACGCCAGATACATTCCCCAAGCGCAGACTTTGAAGTAGGCCCCGGAATCCTTGTTTTTTAATTGATCCGCCAGCAATGCCCCGGCGATCGTGGCGATAAGACCCGATATCACAATGATCAATCCGATCATCATGCTTCCGGTGTCACCATTAACAGCCTTGCGAGTTTCAGAAATATAAGTTGGCAGCCAGTAGGCGATTCCACCGATACAGAAGGTGGCTGCCGTGTAAGCGGCGACATTTATCACATAGGAACGACACTTGGCTAAATAAAAATAATCATCAAGGTGTATTGTTTCCGTCTTGATACGGTCTTTTCGGCTCGGAGTTTCCGGCAGGAACCAGCACGCTATCGAAAGCCCGATGCCGGGTGGCACCACAATGAAAAATGACCACGGCCACCCAATCAGTCCACCCAACGCGAAACCCATGGCGCTACCCATGGGAACCGCCGTGTAGAGGATGGCCATGACCTTGCCTCTGGTGGCTTCCGAATACCAATCTGACAACAATGCCGGGGCCGCTGGCCCAAAGGCTGCCTCACCGATTCCGACAAAACATCTGGAGGCCAACAGGAACCCATATGTTCCAGTAATCAAGGCCCAAGTTGGTGGTGTCAAACCCAAACTCAAATCGGCTTCTACTTCCGTTCGTGCCAAACCAGCGATTCCACTGGCTCCGCTGGCGAGTGTCCAAATAATGACTCCCGCTGCAATCAACTTGGGTCGAGACAGAAAAGGCTGGAGGCATCCAAAGACCGGGGCCATGATCACGAACGAAACCATGAACGCGCTTTGAAGCAATCCCTTGAGCGTTTCAGATTGGGCAAAGCCCAATTGTGTGCTGATTGGGACCAAATTAGCGCTGATGATATACCTGTCTATGTAGTTGAAAAGATTGATGACTGACAGAATGGTGACCGTCAGGATTGGTACGTGTTTAATCATGGGTTGATCTGAAAGTTGAAGCGGCGAATCGGACATTTATCTTCTTTTTCCTACGATCATTGCAAGATTTGCTTCGTCGAGTCGGTGTTTTACTTGGTTCTTGAACGGGAGAAACAGAAATGAGCATTAATGGTCCACTGGGCCGTAAACTCAACATGGGCCTGATTGGTGGTGGCCAGGGCTCCTTCATTGGAAAGGTTCATTCCATTGCAGCTTGCCTCGACAATCGCGCCGAGGTCGTGGCTGGTGCTTTTTCTTCCGATCCCGCGCGCTCCAAGGCGTCCGGTGCTGAATATGGAGTTGATGCCCGGCGCGCCTACGGAAGCTATTTGGAAATGGTTCAGGAGGAGATCAAACTGCCGGTGGGAAAGCGTGTTGACTTTGTGACCATCGCCACTCCCAACCATACGCACTTTCCAATAGCCAAGGCTTTTTGCGAAGCCGGTATCAATGTGATTTGCGATAAACCTATGACTTTTAATCTTAAAGAAGCCGAGGAACTCCTGCAGATCGTTGAAAAAACTGGGGTCATCTTCGCCCTGACCCATAACTACACCGGATACCCATTGGTTCGGCAGGCCCGGCAAATGGTCTTGGATGGAAAGCTTGGCGAAATTCAAGCCATTCGCGCCTTTTACATTCAGGGCTGGCTTCGCACGCGCTTGGAGTCGACTGGCCAAAAGCAAGCAGACTGGAGAACAGATCCCAAGAAGAGTGGCTCCGCAGGATGTTTTGGTGACATCGCCACTCATGCCTACAACCTTGCCCGCTTCATCACCGGACTTCAACCGCGGGAGGTCAGTTGTTCCCTGAAAACCTTCGAGCCCGGAAGACAGTTGGACGACTACGGAACAGCCGTGATTCGATTTGATGGCGGCGCGCTAGGCACTGTCACAGCCTCTCAGATATCACATGGCCGTGAGAATGACTTGTGGATCGAGATTGATGGAACCCTCGGTGCCCTTGAATGGCATCAGGAGGAGCCAAACAGGATGATATTCAGGCAGAACGGTCAGCCTCACTCGATTTACACCCGGGCTGGCGGAGGTTATCTCTCCAAGCCCGCCGCTGACGCATCCAGATTGCCCGCGGGCCACCCAGAGGCATTTTTCGAAGCTTTCGCAAATATTTACACATCGGCATATGACGCGATCGTTGCCAAGTTAGCGGGAACGGCCACTTCGAACTCACCAGCGATTTACCCGAATGTTGCCGACGGTGTTGATGGCATGAATTTCATCGAGCAATGCGTGGGAAGCAGCAGAAACGCCGGGGCATGGACAAATATGGCGCATCCGGCTTGTCGGTCTTGAGTTAAGGATGAGCGGCATCGTTGCCCGCTGATCCATCTCACGATAGGATTAAACTTCTTATGATGGTTGGCAGCGGTTCACCCCGTATGCCATGGGGAACTTGTCATGCAAATCAAGGTTTCAACCAGGCACGGTCATATTGACGAAGAAATCCAAGGGCGCATCAAGGAAAAGGCTGAGCGCCTCACCCACTTGTTCGACAGGTTGACCATGATCGAGGTGACGGTGGATCACCAGCGCAGCGACAGTTTGGTCGAATTTCTTGTTCAAGCTGAACATAAACATGATTTCGTGGCCCGCGAAAAACATTCCGAGCTTATGGCTGCCGTTGATTTGGCCCTTGACAAAATTTCAATGCAACTGAGGCGCTACAAGGAAAAAATTCAAGATCACCGAAGGGATGTTCCCATGGGTGAATTGGGCAGGGGCAATGGTGACAGCAAGGGTTCCAAGTGAGGCCCCGGCATGCGATTGTGTGAGTTTCTTGTCAAAGGAGCCTTGGTTCACGACCTCAAGGCTGGAACCAAGGAAGAAGCCATTCGTGCCTTGGTTAGAAAATTGGTTGAAGCTGGAAAAGTCCAGGGACAGGACGCTGATGACATAAGCCGCGCCATCATGAAGCGTGAAAGCCTTGGTTCCACCGCCATTGGCCATGGGGTCGCCATTCCTCACGCCAGGCATGTCAGTGTTCAATCCCTGATAGGAACGGTGGGCGTCGTGCCGGCCGGAATGCCTTTTGAAAGCAAGGATGGAAAGCCGGTATTCGTTCTGGTTCTCATCGTCTCTCCACATGACAGGCCGGGCGATCACCTCAGGGCTTTAGAAAATGTCTCCTCCGCACTTCGGGATCTGGCTTTTGTCGAAAATTTGAAGGCTGCCACAAAGTATGAGGAGTTGTCGGAACTGCTGTTCGGAGCGGGTGGGAAATGAATCCGCTCATGAGATTGCCAATCAATTTGGCGAGAACGGCCAAAATGGAGTATCGCCCATGAATCTCATGGCGCGACGCAAGTTGGTCGTTTCCCATCCGATGGGCTTCCACCTCAGGCCAAAGGCGGCGTTTGCCGAAGTGGCTGGAAAGTTTGAAGCTGAAATCACCGTTTTTTGGGAAGGTCGTTCATTTAACGGAAAGCGCATGTGGGACCTGATGCTGGTTGCCGCCGGCATGGGTAGTGAATTTGAGTGTGAGGCCCAAGGACCCGATGCCGAGAAAGCGTTGGATGCCCTTGAACAGGTTTTGGCCAAGGATCACGATTCTGAAACTTGAGGTTGGCGGATTGACCTTGCCATATCCGTTTAATTTTGGAAACTGATAGAAGGTGATTGCTCTCCCCGTGAAGTGTCATGTGAGGATTGAGCAGTCGCCTCAGGTTCTTTTGAACCTTGATGAAACAGACAACGGGTGAGGCCTTCCGGGTCGCTGAACTTTCGGCTCCACCGGCTTCTCCAATGTGGGATCAAATTCGAGCGGGCGTTACTTGAGCCCGCCGGTGCGAATAATGGGCTGCTTGGATCGCGTCGGATGGATGCCTCCTCGAAACCCCACATTCGCTCTTTCTTCCTGCTTGGGTAGTGCCTCGCCCTCGAATATGGGCGGATTTCATGGCTGAGGCACACCTGCCTTCCCAATACCCTCAACACCGGTTCAGTTCATCCGATGTTTATTTCCGCTATAGGATTGCGTTCGGCAAATCCGAAGACCTGATCTATCTAAGTCACATCGATTTGATCCGATCACTGGAGAGAATTTTCCGTCGAGCCGACTTGCCTGTTCGTTTGGCAGGCAAATTCCATCCAATGCCAAGGATCATTGTCGCGTTGGCACTTCCGCTTGGGGTTCATGGTCTTCGAGAAATCCTAGATGTCGAACTGACAGTTTCTCTCAATTCCAATTCAATACTCGAACAATTAAGGGCTCAATCTCCCTGTGGGTTGAAATTTCAGTCCTGCATGGTCGTCCCAAACAAGGTGTCCAGTCGTGTCATTCGCCTTGGATACCGGTTTTTCATTCCTTCCCATGCCATGGAAGCGGTTGGCTTGAAGCTAGGGAGCCTGCCCGAGCGCGGTCCTTGGGAAATGGATCGTTCAGAAAGACGCGCCACTCTTTCGCCATCTTCTGGTGTTCTGGCTCTTGCCGAGGACGGCTTGGAATCCAACAACCTGGAAGAATGGATAGAATCTGGTTCCCGCCATAAGCCTGCGCCCAGCAGACCAGTCAGGCGTATCGACCTTTATCAGGCCATCGAGTCAATCAAGCTTTCCGGAAACCATTTGGAAGCCGTTTTGAAGTTTGGTGAAGGTGGCACAGCCAAGCCGGAGGAAGTTCTCCGACTGGTTGATGCCGAGAACCTTATGTCTCAAGGGGAGAGGGTCGAGCGATTCCTGCTCGAAATGGCCGATGAGTCCGGCTCATTAGAACCACCCCCGTTGGCGGGAATAGCTCCCGCGGAAAGGGAATCAAAATGAAGAAGGAAATGCTGATCAATGTCCTCCAGCAGGAGGAATGCCGAATCGCCATCGTCGAAAATGGTGTTCTTGAGGAACTTTATGTCGAGAGAGCGAGCCATGAAAACTATGTCGGCAACATCTACAAAGGGCGAATCGTCAATATTGAGCCAAGCATTCAGGCGGCATTTGTCGACTTTGGTGTTGGTAGGAACGGTTTCCTTCATGTGAGCGATGTCGAACCTGCCTACTACAAGCACATTGATCCCGAGGCCGCAGCTGCTGAGGGACGCGATCCTGAAGGCCCGCGACAAGGAAGGTCTACGCATGGCGGTCGCGATGGTCGGGGTGGATCCCGAATGTCCGGACGGGGGCGTGATGGCGGAAGGCGTGGAAATGACGCTGACCGGCGACGGCAGCTTTATCAGGAACTTGAGCAGGATCTGGTTGATGCCGGACATGGATCCTCAACCACCGACGATATTGGTCCCGGGGAAAATGAGTCTTCGCAAGACCGCGAGGGTGTTGAGACTGGCGGAAGAGATGACCAGAACAAGCCGCGTCGCAGGAGGGGCAGAACGGGTCGAGGGAGAAGAGGAATTCTCGATCAATCCGCCCAGGAACCGACCAGTGAACCTCATGGTTCTTCCGAACCATCCGCAAACACAGGGCAGCAGAACCACCCACGTGAAAATGACTTGCCCGGTAGCGCCGGTGACTCCCCATTAATGGGGTCGTCCGAACATAGGACGGCCCCTCCAGAGGACGATGATGAGCTTCTTGTCTTCAATCGTCGCCGGCAGGATTTGGCGCCTGCGACGTTAACTGCGGAAGAAACCTCGGCAAGCCCCGTGGCTGCGCCTGAGAGCACATCAATCCAAACCAAAATCCAAAAAGTTGTTGTGACATCCCCATCGCCAGTTCTTGAAGGGGATGACACGGCCTTGGTTTTTCGTCCGCAAAGCCAACTTACCCAATCCACGGCAACGATCAGTGAAATCGTGATTCCGCTGGAAGGCGCCATTGTTAGCAAAGTCAGCGTCAGCAGCATTGAGGCGCCAGCGGTGCAAGATGGTGGGGATGATCTGCTGGTATTTGAACGGTCGCAATCTCGAAACGAACAACCGGCGCCAACCGGGCCGACGATTGAATCCAGAATTTCTTCGAGGAATCCATCCAGTCGAGGGGACCGGGAGCGTTTCAGGTCGGATCGTCCTTCCGTTGAGCCTTTGGAAAGTGATTCCGACGGACCCCGGGATGAAGGACCCGCATCGGAAGGGGATGAGCGCGTCCGACCTGAACGGGAAAGAAGAGGACCATCGGGAGACAGGCGTCGTCGTCCTGGAAGGGACGCAGGGCGTTCCGGCGATGGCGAGCGGCCCAAGCCTCCCATTCAAGAGATTTTCAAGCGTGGCCAGGAGGTGATTGTCCAAGTCATCAAGGAGGGGATTGGCACCAAGGGGCCGACCCTAAGCACCTACATATCGATCGCTGGTCGATACCTTGTTTTGATGCCGGGTCTCAACAGGGTCGGCGTGTCTAGGAAGATCATGGATGACGACCAGCGCCGTCGGTTGAGGGATATATTCGAGGAACTGAAGCCCCCCACTGGGTTGGGCTTCATCATCAGAACTGCTGGTGTTGATAAAACACGGTCGGAGTTGCAGAGGGATCTTGCATATCTTTCAAGGCTTTGGCAGGTTGTGGCCCGTCGCATCAAGAAGGTCAAGTCTCCTGCCGAGGTGTATCAGGAATCCGACATGATCACGCGGACGATCCGCGACACTTTTACGAACGACATTGATGCTATCTGGGTCGACGAGCGCTCCGCATTTGAGCATGCCCAGGAATTCCTTCAATTTGTTATGCCGAAGCATGCCGAGAGAATCAAGTTTTACGATTCCAAGGAACCCCTCTACCACAAGTACGGACTGGAGGACGAAATCGCGCGGATGAACCAGAAGAAGGTTCCCCTTACCAACGGCGGGTCTATTGTGATCGAGCAAACAGAAGCCCTCGTTGCGATAGATGTCAACAGCGGCAGTTTCCGCACTGATGGAAATAATTCCGAGGATACGGCCTATCAGATGAACCTTCAGGCGGCCAAGGAGATCGCCCGACAACTTCGCCTGCGTGACTTGGGTGGTGTCATCGTGAATGACTTCATCGATATGCGCGAGGAAAGACATAGAAGGGGTGTTGAAAAGGCGCTCAAGGAAGCGTTGCGTCGAGACAGGGCCCGTACCAAAATGCTGAGAATTTCTGCATTCGGCCTGATCGAAATGACTCGGCAGCGCATCCGCCCAAGTCTGAAACGAAGTGTTTTCACCGATTGCGCGAATTGCAAATCGCTTGGATATGTGAAAACAAGCGAGAGTATGAGCCTTGAGGTTATGCGTTTGGTTCAATTGTCGACCTGCAATCCTTCCATTCGCCAGGTCATTGTTAGGGTAACAGATGATGTTGCCAGGTATCTCCTGAACAGAAAACGAAGGGAAATCGTGAGGCTCGAGGAATCCGGCGATTTCCAGGTTGAAATCCAATCACTTCCCGGAATGCTACCCGAAGCCCTTGAAGTTGTTTGTTTTGACCAGAATGATCACGAGGTTCGTTTGCTGCCGCCCGTGGAATCAACGCCTCCTTCCCGGGGAGGAAGGCGATTTTAACCAACTGAAAGATCAACTGATAAAGGAGTGGGGCGGGTTATCCCGCCCCACTCCTTTAAATGGATCTATTGTTTCTGTTGGACTTGACCCTTGACGCCTTCGATGGATATCCGCCTCCTCGTACAGGTTCTTGGATTGCCGGGCTAGGAATGCCTGGATCATCCAAGGTGGAGGCGGTCGTCGGACATGAACCGATCTTGGATTCTGTCTTGCCTCGGTGCGTTCGCCATCGCCCTAGCCCTGCCGGACGGAGCTCCAGCTTTTCAGACTCCTGCCGGAGACTTTGATGGGTTGACATACTCGCGCAATTTGCCGGGGGAATCAAAGCCGTTGGTGTTGGAAGCCGATCAGGCGGCGGTTTGGACTTCGGGAGGGGAAACCTGCATCGTCCTTAACGGAAAAGTGCTGGCCCAACTTGGTTTCATGACCATGAGATCCAGTCAGGCCGTGGCTTGGGCGAATGTTGCCAAATATCGGCAGAGCGGTGTCTGGTCTGTCGACATCTATGCGGAAGGCTTGAGCCTTGATACCGGTGGGGAATCACGCTCTTCCAGCAAGGGCGTGATTACTGTCAGCACACGGGGTGAATTGCGGTTTCAGGCATCCAAGGACAAGGTCGTACGGCAGGATCTTTCGAGCGATCCCCTTTTTGTCCGGGCATCATCTGCAAGGGATTCCTTCAAGCGCGGATCACGAGCCGCTGGTAATGGGCCGGTGGAAAAAATCCTTCCCGCTTCCGCCCAGCAGCCATCGCAAGGCCAACCCAATCCGCCGCAAATTAATCCAGTCCCGCTCATTCCTCCAATTCCCCCCGCCCCCTTGAGACCGCCACTTCCTGGAGTCCAACCACCCGATCCAGAACCGCCCTCACCTAACCTTTCAGGTCCCATGCCGGCGGTATCCCCGCCGATTTCCGTTTCTGGAACTGGTCCGCAGCTGGGAAATGGGGTCGTTCCCGTTCCCACGCTTCCTGATGAACCCTATTTCGAACCTCCTGCCCCACTGAGGCAATTCACGATTGCTCCAAGGACAAATTCCGGCTTTGAATTCAACTTTGGCCCCCAAGCTGGAAATGAACAGTCGTTGGTCATCACTGGAGGGGTGATTCTCAACATTCGAAATGTCGAGGGGGCAAGTCTCATCGACATTGAGGCTGATCGGGTTGTCATGTGGACAAAAGGCGCGGATGCCCGTCAGATGATGGAGAATCTCAGGGGAAAGGGAGGGACTTCCCGTGACATGGAAATCTACCTTTCGGGAAATGTTGAATTAAGATCCGTTGAATCGCGGGGTCCCAAGGGTATTCCCGGCCAGACAAGGACGATTCGGGCTGATGAAATTTATTATGATCTGAGGAAAAACACAGCGATCGCACTCAAGGCCGAGTTGCAGTTTTACGAACCTCGCGTGCCCGACCCGATCTTTATCAGGGCTGAAGAACTCCAGAAGCTTGGGGAATCGGACTACCGCGTTGTGAAGGCCGAAATGTTCGCCAGCCAGACTCCAGCCGACCCGGGACTGAAGTTGTACATCGCCGAGGCCACGGTCCAGGAAAAAAGGAAGAAGCGCTCTGGCTTTTTTGGTAACCCAATCATTGATCGCGAAAGCGGAGAAACCTTGGAATACACGGAAAGTTTGACGCGAGGCCGAAACGCCTTCATCAAGGCTTGGGATTTTCCTGTATTTTATCTGCCATACTTTCAAGGTGACGCCCGCGACCCGCTCGGGCCAATCGAAGCCATCAACTTTGGATTCAGCAATCGTGTCTTTGGCGGACAGTTCGGGCTTACTCTGAACGCATGGGATATGTTGGGCATACAACCGCTCGACAATACAAAATGGCGATTCGACCTTGACTACCTCACGCTAAGGGGGCCTGGTCTCGGGACGGAATACACTTACGCGACAAAGGATCTTTTTGGCATACCCGGCAATACAAGCGGAGGACTCAGGTTTTGGGGCATCCGTGATGTTGGAACCGATATTTTGGGTGGAGGTCGAGGAGAGAATGACGACCATCCCCTGTACCGCGGCCGGGCATCATGGCGCCAAAATTGGCAAACTCTGTCTGGCTTCACCTTGCAAGCCAACATGCAACTGCTGTCTGACCAGAATTTCCTCGAGCAATACTTCAAAAATGAGTTCGACACCGACCCTGTTCAAACAACGCACATCTATGCCCGGCAGGACCTTGGGTACAACGCAGCCGCGGGTCTTATCGGACAGGTCAATGTCCGCGATTGGGTAACGGACACGCAGTGGTTGCCCAAAGCTGATTTCTGGGTTACTGGCCAATCTTTCCTGGATGTGATCACATACAGCTCCCAGGTCGGTGCTGGTTATGCCCAGCTTCAATTGAGCAATGTTCCAGAGCCCTATGTCAGTCCCACCGATGTCGCATCCAGCGCCGGGAGGTTTCATTGGATGCAGGAGGCGGCGATTCCTTTTTCGTTGGGTGCTTTGAGGGTGGTCCCATACCTGAAAGGCGACCTCGCTTACTACACTTCGGACATCAATCCCGATACCGGGGGCCTTGGCAGGGCGTGGGGCGGTCCGGGAATTCGCGCATCAATCCCGTTTTCCGCATTCTTTCCGGAAGCGCATAGCGACTTGTTCAATATCAGTGGACTCAACCACAAGGCTGTCTTCGGCATGAATTATCTTTATGCCGGTTCGTCGGAGCCATACACACGGTTCGCCCAATTTGATCGACTCAATGATGATGCCACGGATCAAGCCTTGCGTGACATTCGGGTCAAGTTGCCTGTCTTTAATCCAACATACGGGTCAATTTTGGCCACATCGCCTCTTTATGATCCAACCACCTACGCTATTCGCAGGACCTTGGACAACAGATATGATACCCTTGATGCCGTTCAGGTTTTTCAACTTGATCTGATGCAGCGCCTGCAAACCAAGCGAGGGTTTCCCGGAAACCAGCATGTTGTTGATTGGATGGTGCTAGATCTTTCGGCCTCGGCGTTTCCCGAACAAAGCCAGAACTTCGGATCCCATTGGGCATTCCTCCAATATGATTATCTGTGGAATATTGGTGACAGAACGGCGATTGTCAGTTCGGGCTGGATTGACCCGATTGATAATGGAGCCCAGGTCATTGGGGTAGGCGCCTATTTCAACAGGTCGGACAGGACCAGTCTTTTCCTCGGTTACCGTCAAATCGAACCCGTTGGAAGCAAACCGATCACGGGAGGAATTACCTATACATTCAGCCCCAAATATGCCATTTCCGCTTTCAGTAGTTACGATCTTGGAACACAAATGTCGTTGGCCAATTCGCTGATTTTCAGCAGGACTGGCAAGGATGCGCAGATCAATCTTGGATTCACCTACAACGCGATGCAGAACAATTTTGGCTTCACATTTGAAATCCTGCCACGCGTGGTCGCCAGCATGATCAGGAGAAGCGCCGCCGTTTCTCCCAACGCCGTCGGTATGCGTTGATGAAGTGCGATTCTCCACTCGGGACAAGAGTTGGCAGGCGGTCATGGCTCCACAAGTTTGCCTGTGCTTTCAGGGGTCTTAAAACGGGCATTCGCGGGCATTCCAGTTTCGCAGTTCATTTTTTCGCGGCCGCCATTGTTGTATCATTGGCCATGGTTTTGGGTTGCAATTTGACGGAGTGGGCCGTGCTTGTGGGATGTGTTGGTGCCGTGATGGTTTCGGAATTATTCAACAGTGCTGTCGAGGAAATGGTCCGCTGCCACCCCGAGAACGAACGCCAACGATACTGGCCTGCCCTTGATGTTGCCGCGGGAGCGGTTTTGGCCGCTTCTTTCTTTGTGATGGTCGTGGGTTCTTTAATTTTGGGCAACAGGGTCATGGCTCTTTGGCTGGCTTCATCCAGTTACCAATAATAGGCCTTTGTTACCCTCCTCCCACGCGGCACAGTAATCTGAGGAAGTAAACCTCTGGAGGTCAATTATGCAGCAGCAAGGTCCTGCTATGGATTGGCTCGAAAAAAATCTCGATGCATCCACGAGCGACTTGGCCAGATTGGTTGCGATCCCCGGAATATCCACTGATGGCAATCATCAGGCTGAACTTGAAAAGAGCGCCCAATTGGTGGCAGACCTGGCTCATGAGGCCGGTTTTCCGGAGGTCGAGGTTCTACGCCCGGAATCCGGGTATCCCGCTGTATTGGCCTCTTGGAAGGTCGATCCTTCGTTGTCGACAGTTCTCATGCTGTCGCACCACGATGTGCAGCCATGCAATTACCTCAGTCAATGGGATTCTGACCCGTGGGTTCTAACGGAAAAAAATGGAAGGCTATTCGGCAGAGGATCTGCGGATGACAAGGGGGGTGTGATTGCGCAAATCATGGCGGTCAAGGCGTGGGCAAAGGCGCTCGGAAAACCTCCAGTCAATGTCAGTCTGCTAGTGGAAGGAGAGGAAGAAGTTGGCTCAAAAAACCTTCTTTCGCTTGCGAGGTCGAATCAGAATCGGCTTCATGCTGACGCGCTGGTTGTTTGCGATACTGAAAACATTCAAGCAGGCTTGCCCTCGATCACCTGCTCACTTCGCGGTGTCGTAACGCTCAAAGTCACGGCAAAATCATCAACGATACCGTCTCACAGTGGAATGGCTGGTGGGGCTTTAGCCGACCCGGCCATTGCCTTGTGCTGGTTGCTTGGCAAATTGGCCTGGAACAAGGGTCCAATTCCTGTCGGTGGCCTGTATGAAGGGGTAAAACCTGTGACAGAAGAAGAAAGGAAATTATATCGTTCTCTGCCTGGAGACGAATCAGGTGTGAGGCGTGATCTTCAGGTTTTGCCCGGGGTATCCCTGGCGATTGAAACGGGAAAAAATTTCCACGAACAGACATGGCGAAGGCCCTCGGTCACGGTCATTGCGTTGGAGGCCAGTTCCATCGGCCAAGCCAGTAACCAAGTCTTGCCCAAAGCTGAAGCGATTATCAGTTGCAGGATTGTTCCAGATCAGGATCCAGCAAGGGTGGTCCAGGTTCTTTCAGAATTTTTGCGCCAACCGCTGCCTTGGGGTGTCGAGGTTTCCGTTGAGGAAATCGGGGCACATGTCAAATGGTGGAAAACCGATCCGAGTGGTCCTGCGTTCCAAGCTGCGATGGAGGCGCTTGAAAGCGGCTTTGGAGCTTCACCTGTGGCGACTGGCTGCGGTGGAACCATTGGATTCATTGAACCATTGGAAAAAATGCTTGGAGGAGCCCCTGCCCTCCTGTTTGGAATTGAAGACCCCATCAGCAATGCCCATGCTCCAAACGAAAGCTTGCATAAATCAGATTGGCAGAAATTGATGAAATCCTTGGTTGGTTTTCTCGGAAAAATGGCTGTGGTGAAACCCGGCAACAGTAGGACGAACGGGGTGGTAACTTGACTTTATCTGAACGCCTGTCCAATATACTTTGGTTCACGACGAATCCTTGAGAAGGTTCGATCAGGGGGCCGGTATGAAAGAGCAGGAAGCCTTGACTGAGCGCCAAAGTGCAATCCTTTCGTTTATCCGTGATCGAATCGAATCCCGGGGATACGGTCCCACTGTCAGGGAAATCGGCCTGCAATTTGATATCCGGTCGCCCAATGGGGTGATGTGCCACCTCAAGGCCCTTGAAAAGAAAAAATTGATTCAACGGGAAGGTTATTCAGCCCGGGCCATTCAGGTCATGGATTATCGCCCTGGCACGGAATTGCCACTTCTTGGTTCAGTTGCGGCCGGTACACCGATTCAGGCGCCCGCGCAGGACGAGCGGATCAATTTCAACGAACTATTTGGAGGTCCGGACCATTTCGCCCTGAAAGTTCGAGGACAATCCATGATTGAGGATCACATAGATGATGGTGATTTTGTGGTCATCAAGAAGCAGGCAACGGCCAATCAAGGTGAAAGAGTCGTTGCGATGATCGATCATGAAGTCACCTTGAAAAAGTATCATCTCGACCGCGGAAAGATTTGGTTGCAACCTTGCAACGGATCGATGACCCCGATTGAGGTTAGGCCCGACTCTGATGCCAGGATTATTGGAGTTTTGGTCGGTGTTTTGCGAAAGTGCAGATGACTTTATCCAGTAATTTCTAATCCATACCAGTAGATTAGTTTGGATATCTCGCCTCGTGATCCTAGTATTCTGGTCATCACCCTGTAAGCGGGTTTTGCCAGCAACTTGTTGTAACCAAAATGATCATCAACGATGGACAAGGCTTTCAACAGAGTGCCTCGAGATTCGCCTATTTTCCCTAATCGCCTGATCCAAAGCATTACGGGGAGCGTGAGGGCTAGTGCTTCAAGTCCATCAATCATGGATAAGCCATGGTTGGCTCGGCCGCAAAATTGTCCGGAAAAGAGTTTCATTGAGTAATAACGCTTCAAGTCATCCTGTTCCGATTCTGAAAGCGGTGTTGAAGCTTTTTCGCCGTCATCAAAGCTGCCATCAGGCATCCATGCGTGGAGTCGAGGTACTAGTCCGTTGCCCCATGAAAATCTTAAAATGGCAACAAGTCGGGTCAGTGGACCCTGCCTTGCAATTCCCCTTTTGGGGCCGTGATCTTTTCGGGTGTAAACCGCTGCCAATTGACGGAACAGCATCCGGGCCACCCAACTTGGTTTGCTTGCCTTTTTGGGGCCAGCCCCGATCTCACCTCTCGCGAAGTCTGCGAAAACTCGGATTATCTCTGAAAATCCAATGTGATCGAGGGAATTCAACTTCGATTCCCTTACATGACTACCCCAAATCAGTGCGGCCCCAAGTCCTTTGCCAATATCGTTAGGAAATGAGTTGACCAAGCCCAAAACACAGTCCAAGGCCAATCTGAAACGAACCCAATCCGTAGTTCTTTCACCCTGGATGGATGGAGCTGAAGCCAAATCGGATGATGTTGGTGATGGGGCGATCCCTTCCCTTTTCACAAGTTCCTCGGCAAATGCCTCAAGATCGGGGGTGTGCAAGGCTAGCGGGCGCCCCTTGTTTTCCGCCGCTGAAGGACAGGCGTATCTGACCCCAACTTGCCAACGGTTTCCTGAGGGAACCAAGATCCATGGAAACAGGCGACACGGCAGGGGCTTAGAGGAATAACCGTGCTTTTTTTGAATCAGGCAGAGTCCGCCTTCATCCAAAAACACACAAGAACCATCGGGCCGATGATTCAGGTGTGTTTTTCTTGACCACGGCCACCCAGATTGGCGAAAAGGTTGATGGCCAGCCAATTCGGTGGCGATATCCCAATTTTGGTTTTCGATGATTTGCTTTTCCGAGTCACTCAGCGTGACCAGATATTCCTTGCAGCAAGTTCCGCAAGTGTGGCAATCCCACTTCTGAAGAACTGGGAGTGGTCGCAGACCTTGTCGCATGGTTGTCTAGTGACCTGAATGACGATCAACCTCTCCAATTGGGTTGAATCGATCAATAATCCCGGAGATAAAAATGCCCGTGAAACCAATGGACAAACCTATCGCACTCAAACAATTATAAACCGCTGGCATGCCCCAAAAGGCATTGATGCATCCAAAAACCGGTGATGACAGAAAACATCCAATCGTGTTGGCAACCAGGAAAATGGAAGCAACCTTGGCCATTTTGTTGGAATCAGCCACAGTGTCTGCCAAGGCGGCTTGGGCTATTGGGTACTGGCAACCCAAACCGAATCCAACCAGGGCCAATCCTGTCAGAACGACAACCGGTACCGATATCCAGCCTAAAATGCAGAAGCCTAAGCCAACTTCTAAATGGGAAAGAAACAAAACGATGTTTGTTCCCTGATAGTCTGCGACCTTGGTCAAAATCAGTTGGCTTAGGAGGATTCCTCCGAACAGGAAGCCAAAGGCTGTGGAAACCATGGTTTCTGTCCAAGATCGGTCCACCAGTTCGGTTGCCAAAAAACCCATCAAGGCGCCCTCCGCCAGACCCTGTGAGATCGCAGTAGCCAGAAGAATAAACACGAGGGAACGATTTTTTTTCCCGCCACTTTCAGAATGCGATGGTTGAAAATAGCCAATTAATGAATGTTTCAGTGGAAATACAGAAAGCATGAATGCTGGTATTGCCGGAATCAAACCTGCCATTTGAGGATTGATACTCCATAAAAGCGGCGATAGCGAGGCCCCCAATCCACCGCCAATTACCAGGCAGACTTCGAGAGTTCCCAAGTTTCCAGACCTGTTGCCTGCTTTTGCTTTTTTCAGCAATTCTGTCTCAATGGCAACCAGCAAGATTGTCGCGGATAACCCGTGAATTCCACGGCACGCGCATACCATCCATGGAGAAAACCCAAATCCAAGCGGAACAAGTGCTATCGCCGCAATCAAAGTGGCGATTCTCGCGAGTTGCGCTGGTTTCAGATGCTGCAAGAGAATTGGGGGCACTGGAAAAGTTATGATTCCAGCCAGGAAATAAATTCCCGATATCCATGCTGCCCAGTTGTTGGATTCATCAGCCAGACCCAAGCCGATCAGAGGAACCGCTGCTCCTTGAACTCCCGCCCAAGCTGTGGCGAGGATCAGAAGATTGACATTCCCGAAGTCATGGATAACTGGCATTTGTCAAGCCGACGGAAGTTGCCAGCCAGGAATTACGGGTGATTAGCCTGGGTAGTCCCTTCTGCCGCTCGCCAGCTATGTAATGGCTTATGTACCCGTGCAGATCTCGATCATTTTCCAAGTTTGCGTACCCACAGGCTTTCATTTCTTCTAAAGCTTTCTCCAATTGCCAATTTTCAATTTCCATTCGGTATATAGCCGTATAAGCGCCCGTTCGATGGATACCTGCGAAGCAATGCAGCAAGATGGGGTAATTGGAAGGATTCGAAAGGACCTCCAAGTATTTTGATACATTAGCCTCCACTGGCGCCGGTGATCCGTTTTGCCCTTCCCACGCGAGGGGTTTGAATCGAAAGAAATTTAGTCCTGATTCATGGCACCATGTTTCTTCTTCCTTGTCAGGAGGGGGCAACCCTGGTTTTTCCGAATCGCGGAGCGTGATCACTGTTCTGATTGAAAAGTCATGCACGGATCTTGCCAATCCAGGGACCGACATTTGGCCGCTTCGGTAAAAGACACCTTCTCGCACTGTGCGGAAGTGTTTTTTCTCATTTTGAGAACGAAGTGCCAATGAAACAGGAACGAGAACAAGAAGGACACCAGCAGCAACAAATACGAATATGACAGCAACTAGCTTGAAATTCATCATGAGTTCTCCAAGGCATTTATTTGTGTAATGGCATTTGATTAGAGGAAGCCAGATCAGCTTTCTTTTCTTTTTCTCGTCAGAAAACCAAGCGGACCACGCCTGGAAGGTCTGTTTGAATTCTTTGTTTGGGAAGCGTTATCATCGCTTTTTCTTGCTGAATCTGAAGATCCTTCCTGTTCCATGGGGGGGCGGAATGCCACGAGAAGAAAAAGTGGCCAAAACCAAAGAACATGGACTCCTCCTCTGTCCGCAAGCCACCATTGAATCGCGGCCAATGCCGCGGTTGATTGTGCCAGCAGCCTGGCCAAGTCACCATGATGGAACCGCAACAACGGCCATATTGTCAGGACCAGATGAAGCACGAAAAGCGGAATTCGATAGGCCCATGGAACTGAAACCCACAAGCTTTCGCTCCATTGATTGGGTTCACACCATGGAATCCAGTCTCGGGAAGCCAAGAATGTGGGATAAAAACCTGACAATCCCAGTCCGGCCAGGCACACGAGTCCCATCAGTGTTCCAGCGAAGAGGAATTGAATCGATTTTTGAAGGCCATAATAGGCTATCCAGGCTGGAACAATAAAAGCGGGAAAGACCACAGTTCCAATTGAAAGTCCAATCAGGCCGCCGGCAAGCCACGGAATTTTTATCAAGAAAAGGGCCCAAAGGATAAGAGCCATCGGCCATGTATCTTCCCATCGGCCGACACCGAGAGGATTGTAAGGTATCAATAGATAGCAATATGGGAGTAGAAGGTGAATTGTCGCCAACACAACGCCTGTCAAGGCGCTGCCAAAATGTCTCCAGGCGAACATGATCATGGCCGCCAGAATCGCAATGTGGCAGGCCAAGGAAAGTCCTCTCTCTGTCCAAAATCGCACCTGGGACAGAGGTTCGCTTGCCTGGGCCTTGATCACTTCCTCACCGTGAGTCCTTACTGCCTCCACGGGAAATCTGCTCGTATCCGGCCCCGGATGCCTCTGGTTGCTGACATCCAGGGTCACCGCAACAAGTCCAACAAATAGCGAAAAAGAAATCCAAACCAGACCTGAAACATTTATATTGCTCGGAGCAAAAACACGCTTGAAGAGTCCCACATCTAGAACGCACCTAGCCACGACAATTGCTGAGGAAGCGACAAGCCAGGCGAAACTGCGCCCCGGTCCCTTGGCTTCAAGCAGGAGAAGGAATCCAGGCATCGGCAAAAAGAAAAGTGCCAAATCAAGATTGAGCAAGCTCAGCGGACGGTTAAACCGGAAAAACAGGGCAACACATATGATTGCCGACACATAAAACCATGTGGTGGCGTTTGGAAGATGGAAGTCGAAGAATACCGACTCCATTAAGGAAGCTCCGATTACTTGGGCAGGTCAGATTATACCTGCAATTCAACCGTATCGCCGTCCATGAGGACATGGTCGCGAGGAACTGTTTGTCCGTCATGGGGTGCCGATGGCCCCCAAACCCTCGCGGCTTTTAATTGGGCGGGGAGGTCCCCATGAATTTCTGCCGCGAAATCCTGGACGGCATCCCCCTTTCGAATCGTGATTGGACTTGTTTTTTCAGCAGGTTTTCCAGGTTTTTTCGGAAATACACGGATGATATCAAGCAATTTGAACATTGTGGCACCCAGATTCGCCAAGCCGGTTCTAGTAAGGCAGTCTAAGGCAATGATTTGCAGGTTGAGCTTTGACAGTTCCCTGAAAACTTCAAGTCTTTCGGTTGCGCCCGGTGAATCACATTTGGTGCCAATCAGAAAGGCTCTTACATGATGAATAGCCCAATCCTCGATTCCCTCGGGAATCTGGCTGGACAAAAAAATACCCGCCTCCGCAAGCCGGGAAACGACAACCTCGGCGGCAAAGTAGCCATCATCATCTGAAAGGTCGACCGCCAATAGGCATGAATCGGCTTGCCTGATAATGCTTATTGTTGGCTGGTCAAGTTGGTCGGAGGTGATCGGCGGCGTATCAATCAATTGGAATTTAATATTTTCAAACTCCATCATTCCCGCCTGTGGCGCTCGAGTGGTAAAAGGGTACGGTGCTATATCAGGCCTCGCGGCAGTCAGCGATGCCAACAGTTGGCTCTTTCCTGAATTGGGTGAGCCAATTATTGCGATTTGGCCCGAACCTTGCCGCTGAATCCGTCCAGCAGAGAGCTTGCGAGCCGTTGACTTTGGCTTCTCAACTTCCTCCCGAAGGTCACTCATTCTTGTCTTGATGTCAGCTTGCAATTTCTCACTGGCCTTGTGTTTGGGCAGTAACACCCACATTTGTTTAAGCCATTCAAGTTTTTCAGCGGAAGAAGACGCTTTTTTGTAGTGAGATTCCGCTTCGTGGTACTGGGGGGTTAAATTCACGGCCATTTCATATTTCCGTCAAATTGCTGGTCCTGAATATGCAACCTATTGAGAAATAACATATTACAACCATGGAACCCTGTTCTTTGCTTCGTGGAGAATTCAACAACATGAAAACATTATTTGAACAAGTTGAAGAATCATCCTCAGCCATATCCGGCAAATGGAAAGGCAGACCGCGGGTTGGATTGGTTTTGGGCACCGGGTTAGGAAATCTGGCCAATTCAATTCTGTCGGAAGTTGAAATCCCATACGACCAAATCCCGCACTTTCCAACATCCACGGCACCAGGCCACTATGGGCGTTTTATTGGCGGCAGCCTCGAGGGCGTTCCAGTTGCAGCGATGGACGGACGGTTTCATAGGTACGAAGGATATTCTCTTGCCCAGATAACATTGCCCATTCGTGTTTTCAAAAAACTTGGCTGCGAATATGTGATTTTGAGCAATGCATGCGGAGGGCTCAATCCCCAGTGGAATAAAGGGGACATCATGATCATTGAGGACCATATCAATCTATTGGGTGATAACCCGTTGATTGGGCCGAATGACGAAAGATTGGGGGTTCGGTTTCCGGATATGAGCCAACCATACGATCGATCTTTGATCAAACTGGCGCAAAAGGAAGCGTTATCGGAAGGAATTCATGTTCATAAGGGAGTTTATGTCGCGGTAACTGGACCTTGTCTTGAAACAAGAGCCGAGTACAGGTTTCTTAAGGCCATTGGTGCCGATGTTGTCGGCATGTCCACTGTCCCTGAAGTCATCGTTGCCGTTCATGCCGGACTGAAAACTCTGGGATTTTCGATCATCACAGACATGTGCCTCCCGGATGCCTTGGAACCAGCCAATGTCGAGGAAATTATTAAAGTTGCAAAAAACGCCGAAAGCGTCCTTACCAAACTGGTGAAGCGAGTTATTCAAAAAGAGAGGACTCAGGTGTAGCCTGAGTCCAGCTAACCTAACGGAAATCGTTATTAACGATTTGACCAGTAAAAAGGAGCATTTCCCTGGCCGGGGACATAGGCTCCAGGCAGCATGGAACCTTGGTTAGGTTTACCAGCAGATTGATTAGGCCAATATGGATATGCGGGTGGTGCCGGATTCTGAAAATATCCATCGTATGGATAAAACAGGTACCATGGGGCTGAGTAGATTCCCGCTCCACATCCAAAGGGGCGGTAGGGTCCGAAGCCAACGGGTCCTCCCGGTGGGCCGGCGCCGCCCAGCAATCCCCAATGGCTGGAACTCCTTCCCATAGTTCCCGGAATGTAGCCGCTTCCGCCGGCAAGGCTGGTGGATGAGGCCAAAACCAGAATGCCCATTCCCAAGGCCATTTGCATTGCGAATTTCATGGTTTTTTTGCCTGTCTATTCGGTTTTGCGGGTCGAATTGACCCGCCTTTTCAATCATTCAATCGAAATGACGCATGGCAAATTGGCTTGAGTCGAAATCCGGAAATCGGATTTTTGATTTGATGGGCGAATCGGCAATCTTGCGGAAATCCCTACTTTTCGACCGGGGTGACTTGAACCGTACTCATGCCGCGTCTTCTGGCGTCGAATTCAAGCATTCCGTTTTCAACGCCTAGGATGCGGCATTCCTCATCGATTGATTCTTGAAGAATCGCTTTTTGTGGTGGCTTTGCAAAAGTCATCGACACGGTCGCTGGTCGATCGGCGCATTCCCAGCATATTGCAGAGATTCTGTTTGCTTGATCAACGCGAATTCGTTCAAGCATCATGCTGGGCGAATCCATATGCATAAGCCATCCAGTTGGTCCGATTGAAGGGGGGCCTTTTGTAACGGGAATAACAAGGAACGGCGTATGGGATCCTTTGGAAAGTAGATGGGGATAATCCCTGTCAACAGCGAACCCCAATTTATTTTTGAAAGTATTTCCGGATTCGGCCAACAAGGGGATTTCAATACCCCGGGTACCTTTTCTCCTTACAACAAAGGAATCATGGGCCAAGATTGTGGTTGCGTGGGATCCTTGGGTAAAATGAAGGTATTTTGTTTGAACCGGTTTCTCATCCACCAAGCGAACGGCTTGGCCCAAAACTGAGAACTGGATTTCCGTGGAGGCGTCTTTCCAGGAAAATCTCATCATTGGCGGATTTTCCGCCGCTCCTGATTCCATGCTAACCGTGGTTTCAAGTTCCAAAACCGGCCTGCCAATCCAGGTTCGCATGGTCTGGAAGAACTTTCCCACTTCCTTGCCTTGCCCGTCAACAATGATTCCCTGCACAGAAAGTTCGCCAAGGGCCGGACCTTTTGAATATATTTGAACCCCTTTTGAGAGCATCGATCCGCCTTTTCCCGTAATGATGATTTGCTGCAATCGCGGCACCCTGTTGCGCAGGTCCTTCAATCCGCGCATTCCGCCCGTTGCGGGATCAAATTCAGCTTCAAGGAATTCGTTGCGAACTCCCCTTTCATCGGCCAGATGCCAGCGTTGGCGAGGCGAGGTGACGCCTTTTTTTCCTGAACGCGGAATCCAAGAGAAACCGAAGCCAGGAACTTCAACAACGGCCTTCGCATTTTCATTCATCGCGGGTTGGCATGCCAAAACCGGAGATTGGATTGGCAGGCAATCCGGGCCTTCCAAATGGACAACCACTCGTCGGTTGAATGATGAAGGATTGATCAGAAGATACCCGTTCAGGCCCTCTTCGCCGGTCTTGAGTATTCTTTCAGCCAAAAGGGACCCTTCATTCAGGGCCAATGTACGGGGCTCCACGCCTTCTTCGAGTGATTCAATTTGATCTTCCAGGTTACGGAGAGATTCGCCAGGAGCACTTTCGGATGAAATCAGGTGTCGTAATGACGCCGCGCACATCGCCGCATCAAGCCATATGCGGGATTGCCGAATATCGGGTCCCTCGGTAGCTATCCCGAATTCACCGGCGCTGGATTCATTCCAATAGTCACCAGCGGATGCAGTTTTAAAAAGTGATTCGAAACTGGTGAATTTTCCAAAAACCGGTGCAAGAGCTGAAAGGTGGCAAAACAAATTGAATGCGGGGCAAAACCTTCCCTGCCCATTCTTGAACATCAGGATTGGCGTGTAATCCGTGCTGATGCTTTCAGAATACCTGCGTGCAACATGAAAAATATCTCTGGCTGATCCGGTATCAAGCGGAATTCCAGAAAAGGATTCCATTCCCATGGAATCTCCCCAGGACCATGAAACCACCGAGGAACGGGATGGTGGATATGTCCCTGGTTGTCTTTCAAATGGAAGCACTTGGTGCGCGAACCCGAAATGGCGGAGGATGATGGGAAGTGCCGGTGATGGTAGCCCATTCTTCCTGAAATGCACTTTTGCTGGCTTGCCAAGGAATTTACGAAATGATTCCTGCCCCTTTTCCAGATTCCAGAGAATCGATGATAGTTCCATGCCTTGTTCAGGTCGGTCAATCTGGCATCCGCCGATGACTTCAATCAATCCGGCGTTTTGTCCATCATGGATTTGAGCGAGTAGTTCCGGGAACCTTAGCGATAGCTTCGCAAGGCCCGTACCGGTCATTGAAATGATTCTTGGTAAACCGATTGCGGCGCAGGCGGATTCCGGAAACTCACACCCCGCAGGATTGAATTCAGAAAACTCGATCAGGTTTCCATTGGTGGAGCTGAGGGATTCCCTCGCCACAACCAAATGGTTGGCGGCCTCCTTGAGAAATTCAATTTCGCTCGCCGCATCTTTGTTCTTTCTTGATTCCAAAGCCGCGGAAACCGACTGCCAAACCATGTCGCGCTGGAGCAAATTGGTATGATTTTGGGATTCGAATAGTCCATCGATGAGCAGCACCCCAAGACCTATGGCTCCGTACAAGTGATCGTTGCCGATTCCTAAGTCAGTTGATGATTCAGCGATTCCTGCCTGCTGGCAAAGTTGGATCAAGGTTGAACCATGAGAATCTGGAATCACAAGGATGGAACCTTCGGGAACCGTGGGTGGGGGAGCCTCATCTTTTTGCGACAGGACCAGAAGTGGGGAATGGTTTTGGCTGGACTGCGACGAAAGATCATCCGGCCTGCACCAATTGGGAAGCCCTGATGAAAATGACAAAATGCGCGGATCCCAAAGGGTCAGAAACCCATCAAGGGTATTCGAGGCATCGTTATCGGAAAAATAAAGATCACAGGATGTTGGAATGGATATACGGGAGCAGAAAACAGTTTCGTAGGCTGGCTTCATTTTTGTTCACGCCACCGTACCCAGCGTTTTTCCAATGTGGAAATCTACGGAAAAAACTGGTGATAGCAAACACTTTATTACTGGGAATTACCCGGGGAGGACATGGTACCAGGCCTACCGCCTGGCGAAGGCCCCTTGCCGCCTCCTTGGGCATTTTTGGCCATTCGACTTTGCAATATATCCATGTTCAGTAAGCCCTTGGGATATTCGACTGGCTTGCTGAATCTGGCTTCTCGATCTGGAGGAACCCGGAATTCCTCCGGTGCGGCAGGGGGTCTGTTGGGATCATGAACAGGGGTCATGCACCCCAAACTGGATACAATTATGCAGGAAGTGATTATCAGTCTGATGGTCATGAGCGATTTCCCTTGCGGACACGGGCGCTCATAGTTGGGCGCCCATGTCCGGTCAAGCCCAAGGAAAGCGACTTGGTGTCGAAATTCTATTTTGCGGCCTTGTCAAACCGGATGGCCACATCGCTCCAGTTCACGACATGCCAGAAGGCATCCACATAATCGGCCCGCTTGTTTTGGTAGCGCAGATAGTAGGCATGTTCCCAAACATCAACTCCCAGGAGTGGGGTCATTCCTTGCATGAGAGGTGAATCCTGATTGGCTGTGCTGATGACTTCCAATTTGCCCTTGTTGAAAACCAACCAGGACCAACCGCTTCCAAACCTAGCCAAGGCGGCATCCTTGATTTTTTGCTTGAGGTTTTGAACATCGTTGAAAGCAGTTTTGATGGCATTGGCAAGGTTGCCGGAGGGATCCCCGCCACCTTGCGGGCTCATGGTCTCCCAGAAAAGGGTATGATTGGCGTGTCCTCCACCATTGTTGATGACCTTTTGCCGAATGTCATCAGGAAGTGAGGAAGCGTTTGCCAAGATGGCTTCAATGGTCTTTTCATCCAACTCCGAACGACCTTGGATGGCCGCGTTCAGATTGTCCACATAGGCCTTGTGGTGTCTCCCATGGTGAATTTCCATGGTTGTTTTGTCGATGGCTTTTTCCAAAGCGTCGTGGGCGTAAGGAAGGGAGGGTAAGGTGAAAGGCATGCCGCAGGACTCCTCAAGCCGGAATCGAAATACAAGGAACCGCCAAGGACCGGAAACCTTAGCGGCCTAGCTTATGGTAGAAAGTGAGGGGAAGGATTAGCTCTGCGCCGGAAAAAAGCCGCTCCTAAAGAAGGCTTTCCAGCAAGAATTTCAGCTTCCGAACTTCTGGCAGCACCGGAAAAGGAGAGTCAGCATAATCATGGATGTCGATCGATAGCATTCTTTGATAGCCAGCTCTTTCAAGCAGATTCAATATCCTTCCATGCTCCACATGTCCCCTTCCAACTTTAGTTTGGAACTGCAGCGGACCTTTACCTGAGTCTCGAACATGAACATGTGCCACGCGACTCAAAATTAACTCCTGATTTGAGTTATCCAAATCAAGGATTGGAAAATGGGTCGGATCCAACGCGACGCTTAGATCCTTGATGGCCCTGCACGCCGTTGACAATCCCTCAGGAATGGATGCCCAAGTCCCCCCTTGAGTTGAAACCGCAAGCTCAATTCCTTCCCCCGAAGCCGCTTGCACTAACATAGCTAGTCTGTCAACTTCGCGAGATCCTATCTCGGTGGAGTTTGAAGGCAACACCGTAATAAGCGGAATCTGGCAATATCTGGCTAATGAAGCCAGGGCCCTAATTTCCGAAAATTCTTGGAAACTATCCTTTCGTATTTCCCTGTAAAAAAAGGCTGCGGGAGAAATTCCGGGCCTTTGCTTCAAATAGGATGAGATTCTTTGAGGATCACTCGTTGAATTGGCTGGAGTCAGATGAATGCTGTGGTCATGAACCACGACTTCGTATCGACTTATGTCCAATTCGGTGAGGTAATCGAAAACCAGATCCAGAGAATTCCTGGCGAAACAAAGAGTTGAGCATCCAACAATCATATATCTTTCCTCAAATCGATCACCGTTCTGGAATGCCGATCGCATAATGTTTTCGATGTTATTGAAACAAGGTCAGATTTTGGAATGAGCGCCATGACAAGCCCCTCGGTGAGCGTAGTTCTGCCAGCGGCAGGCCGTTCAACTCGATTTGGAGCAGGTGAAAAAAAACCATTCTCTTTGCTTGACGGGCGGGCTGTATGGCTCAGGACCGCCGAGTTGTTTGTCAGTAGGCCGGAGGTTAACGAAATAATACTTGTCATTTCGGCAGAGGATGAAGAGCTGGTTCGGAGACGGTATCAAGCTAATTTGGCATTTTTTCATGCGAAACTGGTGATTGGTGGAAAGGAAAGGTCAGATTCTGTCCGAGCGGCGCTAGATCGAATTAGCAATGAATCAAATTTTGTTCTCATACATGATGCTGTAAGACCATGCCTTGATCAGGATTTGATCGGACAAGTTATTGCTAAGGCCGTAGAGACAGGTGCAGCGATATTGGGAAGCGAGGTTGTTCAAACAATAAAAAAGGTATCAGATTCAAAGGTAATAGAAAAAACGATTCCCAGAAATTCCGTTTGGCTAGCGCAAACTCCGCAAGTTTTTTCGAGTGAAATCATCAAGTCAGCTTATGAAAGACTGGCTGGTGGGTCGATGAAGCCGACGGATGATTCGGAAGTTGTTGAAATGGCTGGGTATCCCGTTTCCGTAGTATCCTGCCCCACAACCAACATTAAAATTACTTGCAAGGAAGATTTGGAGCTAGCAAGTTTGATACTGAAATCCAAGCCAGAAAAAAAGCCCCGGTCCTGGCATCCATTTGCCGAAGACCAAGGCTGGTGAACACAAGTAAATTGAAGTTACCGGTACCTGACGCAGGCGTACCAACCGTTCGAACCTCGGGCCACTCCAATCTCAATGGGTGTTCTTTTCCCATAATAACAGCAATTGCGAATCGCATCATCCGCACTCGATGTCGAAAATCCAACACCCTCGTAGCGGTATGATCCACCCATGTGGCCAACACGACCTCGCCTTGCCTGCAATTCCGCAGATTCTTGGGCCGACAAGTTAGCGGCATAGCTAGTGGAAACAGTCATGAACAGGAGAACCGCCAAAACAATTCGCATTCCTTACTCCTTGATCGTTTTCTTCGTATTCATCAATTGCTGGGATTGTCTTGATAGGGGAAAGAAATGGCGAGGCAATCGGTATAATCGATAAATCTTTCCCAGAATGAACCTTGGTCGCTCCCCTTCTTTACTATTTTGCCTGATTATTTTTTCTCAGCCTTTAATCGGATTGATTTTTAATTTTCCAAGGGTTCGATGTGAATGATTGTTTCGATGTTTGGGAATTCTTTAAACAAACCTTGATTAATTCTTTTTGATTTGGAATGAGCTTCTGAAACAGAAAGATTACCAGGCAGGCAAAGCACTCACTCTACATACACTTTGTTTCCTGATCTTCGAGTTCTTAGCTTTTTGTATGTGGAAATTGTATCAATATTTGGGTTGATTGTTTTAATGATTTAGTTTAGTTCTTCAAGCTGAACCGAACTATCCATCAGTCCTTGGAACGATCGATAGATGAGACCACATGCTATCTGTATGATTAGTATTCCCATGATGGCTGCTTAAATTGGATCAGGCCAAGGGTTTCCTGTCAGGTTTAGCAGAAGCAGTCCAGCCAAAATGGCTATAGAAGTCCATACATCTGTAATTAGGTGCTTGCCATTGGTCTCAAGAATAATAGGTTGGTGTTTTTTTCCCATCCTTACGAGAATCATTCCTGTCCCAGCGTTGATCAAAGATGCAAAAAAGCAAAGAGCCATTCCGAAATCCAGTTGCTCCAATGGCTTGGGATTGGTCATTCGTTCCAGGGATGCAAGGATTATTCCGACCCCAGCTACCTAAATGAGCGAACCCTCGAAACCACTGGAGAAATAGGAGAATTTTTCGTGACCATATGGATGTGATTGATCGCTTGGTGCACATGAAATCCTGAACGATATGAACGCGATAAAACTGGCCACAAGGTTAACGATGGATTCGGCGGCATCTGACAGAAGCCCAACCGATCCTGTCAGCCAATAAGCGGTAAATTTCAAAATCGATGTGGCAATCGCCACGGTAATGGAAATGATTAAAGCCAAGAAAGGATTCAATCAAAACCCAACTGATCTTGTTCTTGAAGCTATCGACTGCCCAAATCGGTCAGTCTTCGCTGGGCTTCCTGGATTCGTTGTGTGTCGGTTTCCTGCTGAACGATTTCCTTGTAGAGTTCGACAGCCCTTGTTTTGTCTATTCCCATCTTGTCATATATTCTGGCTGCGCGAAGGCGGGCATCTGTGCTTGTCAGAGGATTCCACTGATGAGATCGCTCATAGTAAAGGGCGGCGCGATGGTACTGCTTGTAGGATTTTCCCTCATACAAATCCCCTAATTGATATGCTGTGTCGCTGATTCGATTGCTGGTTGGATGTGAGCTCAGAAGTTGTTGCAGAAGAATTTCAGCCCGTCTTTGATTGTCTGTGTAGTCGTTGCCCCATCCTTTGTCCTTGTATGTCATGGCACGACGATATAGTTCGTTGGCTTCGGGAATGTTTGTGTTTCCTTGTAGTGTCGGCGGTGGAACATCCAGTTCCAACAGGAAGGGGTTTTTGGTTATCCGGTGGAACTGTATTAACTCATCTTCGGCCCACCGAGCTCTTTCAATATCGCCGAGATTCACATAATGCGTCCGAAGGTTTTCCAAGCTGACTTGGTATTCCTTCCGGGCAGCCAATAGCTTTTCGACCAAGTCTGCGTCTCGGGACGCTCCAGGGGAGCCGGGTATTCCGGATCCTGATGTTGGGCGCTTATTTTTGGGCTGAATGACGGGGGACTGGGCTCCTACCCATCGAATAGAAAGCCCAAAAATCAAAACTATTACAAGCAAAGCCATGCGAGATGAAAGCTTCATGCCAGTTCCATATCGGCAGTGACTGGCAAAAATAAAGATCAAAAGAAAAGCTTTGGCCTTTCAGGCTCCTTTGCCTTCAAACCTTCCAAACACCATTCTACCCGCAGGTGTCTGAAGGGCGCTGGTCACCACGACGGCCGCCTCTTGTCCAATCGAATTCCTTCCCTGTTCAACAACGACCATAGTTCCATCCTCGAGGTAACCGACGCCCTGCCCCGGTTGGTCCCCATTTTTCACGATGCGAACCATTAACACCTCTCCAGGCAAGGCGACGGATTTCAGGGAGTTGGCTAATTCATTCAGGTTAAGCACCTCGATTCCTTCCAATTGCGCCATTTTGTTGAGGTTGAAATCATTGGTGACAACCTTACCCCCCACAGCTTTGGTAAATTGAACCAGCCGTTCATCCACTTTTCCTTGTTCAGCGACACCAGGAATCTGACCATCGTGCAGTTGAAAGTCGATTTCCTTGTTGTTTTGAATCCTTTTCAGAATGTCGAGCCCGCGTCGTCCCCTGTTTCGCTTAAGCTTGTCGCCACTGTCGGCAACGGCTTGAAGCTCGAGCAATACAAACCTCGGCACCATGATTTTGGCATCGATGAATCGTGCCTCGCACACATCAGCAATTCGTCCATCAATAATGACGGATGTGTCGAGTACGAGGGGGCGGTTACCTTTGGTTTGCTTTGAAAATTCAATAAAAGGTATGATAAATCTAAAATTTTCTTTTGTTTGCAGAAGGGTGCTAATGCAAATATAGCAGCAAATGACCGAGAGCATGACCTGAAGGCATCGACGCACAAACATGTCTTGAGGGAGTTCCTTATCCATCCCCATGGGAAAATCAAAAAAAATCGGATTCAAGCCGGTGGCCAACAAATTTCCAAGGAGCAAACCCAAAAGAAGGCCAAAATAAACGGCAGAAATCGTTGTGATTTCTTTGCGCTGCACTAGCAGGTCGGTGGCGATTACAAATGCGGCGAGGAAAATCACCGCCATACCGGCCAGAGGGCCTAATCCGCGTTTTTCTGAGCGTGAACCCAAATCCGAAAAATACTGGAAGGCTACAACGGCCAGACCCATCATGATGGCCAAGAAAATAGCTCGCAAAGTCCAAACGAGCACGGAACCGGTTTCAAAGATTTTAAAAACGGGTATTGGTAATTCTTCTGGGGCTTTATCTGTCGGCTTTCCGTTGGTTGTCATGTGCTTTCATGGCCTTTCGGATTAAATAGCAATTCATTCTGGATCAAACAATCGAGCAATCAATCGATGCCATTAGTATCGAAGAGCCTGGCGAATTCCATTCGAGCAAACCGATCTGTCATGCCTGCCACATAATCACAAACGACTTGATGAAGGTTATTTCGACTAAGCCTTTCCCTGTATCGAAAGGGTAACAAATTAGGGCATGACAGGAATTCTTCGAACATTTGTTTTATGATCCTTTTCCCTTTATGCGCCATTCGTTGTACTCGGGTGTGCTGATAAACCTGACGGTGCAAGAACCTTTCCAGTTCCAATCGCAAAGTCCTCATGCCATCTGACATTCCAACCAACAGGCTGGGGTGCTTGCGCACCGAGTGAACCGAATCAATTTTCGCTGAAGCAAGATTCTGCCTAGTTTGGTAGAGCAAATCAGTTACCTGACGATCAATCAGATTTCTGACAGTGGCCGGAATGAGTGTTCCTGATGGCAAGAAGGGAAATTTTTCGATGATTTCTTCTTGGGATTTTCTCCAAAGGCTAATTTCCATTACCTGATCATTGGATATAAGGCCGGCTGTAATGGCATCTTCAATATCATGCGAAGTATACGCTAAGCTATCCACTTCGTCAGCTACTTGGGCTTCGAGAAATGGCTTACCTTCTGCTAAATACTGATTGAGAATATTGTTTTTTGCTTTGCTATGGTAAGCAAATGCTTCTCGGACTTCCCACGAAAGGTTAAGGCCTGGAAACCCTGGATAGCGATACTCAAGTTCGGTCACGATTCTCAGCGCATGCAAATTGTGCTCGAATCCCCCATGGTTTTTCATCAAGTTTCGGAGTTCGTCTTCGCCTGCGTGCCCAAATGGCGGGTGTCCCAAATCGTGCGCAAGCGCGATGGATTCCGTCAAATCTTCTTCCAAATTCAATTGGCGCGCCACGACACGACTGATTTGGGCCACTTCCAAGGTATGGGTCATTCGGGTGCGGTGGTGGTCGTTCGTTGGTGATGGAATGACTTGTGTTTTGTTGACAAGTCTGCGAAACGCAGTGCTATGAACTACCCGATCTCGGTCTCTCTCAAATATTGTCCTGAATGGATGTGATGGCTCGGGATGCTCCCGACCTTTTGAAGCCGTGCAAACAAGGGCATACGGCGCCAGAACTTTACTTTCCATTCCGAAATCCATGAATTCATATTACCAACCCAAAATAAAGTTGGCCGTTGATTCCGTCGCTTGACAGAAAACGAATTCACCCTTAATTTTCATGTTTTGACAAGCTAAGTGAAGAGTTCATTGCCATGGCTGTTCCGAAAAGGCGTATTTCCAATTCCCGCCAAGGTATGCGTCGAAGCCACCATGCCATCAAGCCACAGCAAATTCAGTACTGCAAGAATTGCGACCAACCAGTTGTTGGGCACCGTATGTGCCCTTCCTGTGGTTTTTACAAAGGCCGTGAAATCTTATCCCTAGGCCAAAAGGACGAGTGAGCCCACATGGATATCGCTCTGGATGCCATGGGGGGCGACCATGCTCCCGGCCCCATAGTCGCAGGTGCTTTGAAGGCTCTGGAGTCTGACCCGGAATTAAGGGTCACTCTTGTAGGTGATGAATCAGCCATCCGTTCCCTCATGGGCGGTTCCCCCCCTTCCCGTGCTTCTGTTTTTCATTGCACACAAGTCATTGGAATGGATGAAAGTCCAGCATCAGGCTTCAGGAGGAAGCCCGACAATTCGATTGCCAGGTGTTGGCAATTACTAGCCCAAGGAAAAGTTGGCGGAATCGTGAGCGCTGGAAACACTGGTGCCATGGTTGCTGGCGGGTTATTTTCCCGCCGATTCCTCAAGCATATCGACAGGCCGGCCATTGCCACCGTCATGCCTACCCTCAAAGGCCCCTCGATCATGCTGGATGTCGGTGCCAATGTGAACCCGAAGGCGGAACAATTATTTCAGTATGGCCTCATGGGTGAGATTTACGCCCGGCTGATGTTTAACAAACCCAAGCCGACGATCGGACTGATGAATGTCGGTTCTGAAGAAGGCAAGGGAAACGAACTCGTCAAGCAAACACAAAGCTTGTTCAACAACTCACCGCTCAGGGCAAATTATCTTGGCAACATTGAGGGACGGGACATCCATCAGGGTGTCGCCGATGTGATAGTGACTGATGGCTTTGTTGGGAATGTTGTACTCAAGGTTTGCGAAGGCCTCTTTGATTTCATGATCAAAATGGTTGCCCAAGAACTCAATGAAACCTTGGTTTCTGAAAAGGACCTTGCCAAAAAAGCCATTCACACACTCATCTCGAGATACGATTACAGCGCATTCGGCGGGGCGCCATTGCTTGGAATCGATGGAATTTGCATTATCTCCCATGGAAGCAGCGGTGAACGCGCCATATCAAACGCCCTTGCTTTGGCCGCGAAACTGGCACGGGCAGGAATCAATTCCCAGATAGTTCAAGAACTTGATCAGATACCGTCGCTAGTGGGTGCTGGTTCCTCCGGCGCTTGACAACACTTGGTTGGCCTGATGGTAAAGGAGTGCCCAGGTGACAGCCGGAAACATTATTTTGTTCCCAGGTCAGGGTGCCCAGTATGTTGGCATGGCCAAGTTACTGGTTGAGCGGTTTGCCAGTGCCAGACATTTGTTCGACAAGACTCGCGAAGTCCTTGGTTTCGACCTTTTGGACATTTGTATTAATGGGCCAGTTGAAAGGCTGAATGCCACCGACATCAGCCAGCCTGCCATTTTTGTTTCCAGCCTCGCGGCTTTGGAAAGTCTCCGTTTGTCCGATGCGGACGCGGTTGACCATCCGAAAGCGACGGCTGGCCTCAGTTTGGGAGAATACACAGCATTGGCATTCGCTGGTGTTTTCAGTTTTGAAGACGGCCTTTCATTAGTCAAAACCCGTGGGGAGGCGATGCAGGCCGCAGCCATTGCCACTCCCTCAGCCATGGCCAGCGTGCTCCTTATTGATCGTGAACGACTCGAGTCGATTTGCCAATCGCTTAGCTCGTCATTGGGAATTGTTTCAATTGCGAATTATCTTTGCCCCGGCAATTTGGTGGTCTCAGGTGTTAGGGAGGCGGTTTCCGCTGTCGAAGAATCTGCTCAGGCTGCCGGAGCAAAAACAGTTCGGCTTGCTGTCGCGGGCGCCTTTCACACCCCGATCATGCAACCGGCGGTCGAGAAACTGATAAAAGCAATGGCTTCAATCAAGTTCATGTCACCGCGCATTCCAGTTTGGTCTAATGTCACGGGCAAGCCTCACTCTTCCGATCCCAACGACATCGCCGCACATCTGGCTCGGCAGGTCGTTGAACCGGTTCTTTGGGAGGATTCCATTCAAGGCATGCTTGGAATGCTTGGCGATCATCGGTTTTTTGAGGTTGGACCAGGAAAAGTTCTCACGGGATTGATGAAAAGAATTCAACGGAAAGCCGAGTGTGTCTCGATACCGGCTTGACATCTCACAATCGTGAATCCGCCAAGCATCAGGCCTTTTTTTATTATGGACGACTTCATAGAACCATGTCTGAAGTAGGTTCATGCCGTATGAGCAATCTCGGCTCGGACTTTAAGTGATTTGGGATTAATGGAGTTTCGACGCGGTCTTGCCAAGGCACCGATTCCCGGAAACAGTCTTGCAAGGCTTGGGCACAGGAGGCGAATGTGGACGCTGAAGAAATCGCACGGAAAGTGATTGATGTCGTTAGTTCAAACCTTGGTGTGGACAAGGCTGAACTTAAGCCCGCCACGAAGTTTCAGGAAGATCTCGGCGCCGATTCTCTTGATCTTGTTGAACTAATCATGGAACTCGAAGAAGAATTTGACATCCAGATTCCCCAGGAGGAAGCTGAGAAAATTAAAACTGTCGGTGAGGCTACCGAGTTCATCAAGAAGGCCAAGATTGCCTGATCCGTCCTGGAAGGATTTCCATGCGTCGTGTGGCTGTGACTGGCTTGGGGAGCGTCAACCCTCTGGCCAACAATGTTTCAGTATTTTGGAACAAGGCCCTTGCCGGAGCCACTGGTATCGGGCCTATTACCCAGTTCGACACGACAGCATTCAAGGTTCATTTCGGCGGAGAGGTTCGTGACCTGAACCCCGAGTCTTGGCTTGAACCGAAAACAATTCGGAGAGTTGATCGTTTTGTGTTACTGGCCCTTTGCGCAGGCAAGGAGGCCATGGACGACAGCGGTATCGACATGGGATCAGAAAACCCTTTCCGCTGCGGAGTGATCGTCGGAAGTGGTGTTGGTGGATTGAACGAATTCGAGGAGCAGTATTCAAAATATAAAGACAAGGGGCCGGACCGAATCAGCCCCTTCGTTATCCCGAAGATGATTCCCAACGCCGCTAGTGGAAATGTTTCGATCCAGTTTGGAATGAAAGGTGTCAACACGGCTGTATCAACAGCCTGTGCCAGTGCGGCGCATGCATTGACCGATGCGATGCGTGCCATTCGTTACGGTTTCGCTGATGTCATGCTGGCCGGAGGCGCTGAATCGACGATCACGCCGATGGGCTTGGGCGGCTTCATATCAGCCAAGGCACTGTCATCCCGAAACGATTCCCCTGAAACTGCCAGCAGGCCGTTCGACAAGGACAGGGATGGTTTCGTTCTATCTGAAGGGGCGGGTTTGCTTGTCTTGGAAGAATGGGAGAGAGCCCGAAAGAGAGGGGCACGCATTTACGCTGAAATTCTCGGAGCTGGATGCACGGCTGACGCATATCACATCACCTCCCCTTGCGGTGATGGCGAAGGAGCAGGAATGGCGATGCAGTTGGCTTTGGCCGATGCGGGACTGTCTCCCCATGACATCAATTACATCAACGCTCATGGCACGAGCACACAAATCGGGGATGAAGCTGAAACAGTTGCCATCAAGCGTGTATTTGGTGAGCATGTCAAGAATGTGCCTGTAAGCAGCACTAAAAGCATGATTGGCCACACCTTGGGAGCTAGTGGCGGAATCGAGGCCATTGTTTCATCTCTTAGCCTCTTTCATCAAAAAATCCACCCTACAATTAACTTAATCAATCCAGATCCGGCATGCGATCTGGACTATGTTCCGAACAACTACCGAGACGCAAAGTTGACACGAGTTATTTCCAACAGTTTTGGTTTTGGTGGACACAACGCTTGCCTGGTTTTTGGAATTGCAAAATAAGTAAAGCTCAATCGCTATTTGGAGATTGTCGGATGGCGAAGAAAATTGACTGGATTTATTTCAGAAAAAACTGCGCCACTTGCAAAAAGGCAGAGGCTTTTCTTTCCCAAATCGGGTGGCAGCTTGGTGATCAAGTCGTTGATTCCACAAAGGTTCGAAAAGATGGCGCTGAAGCCATTAAAATTGTCAGGTCAAATGTTCGACTCATTGTCGTAAAAGGCAAAGCAGTCAAATCTTTTAAGCTAGGAAAAGACGGTCCTGATGATGATGAAATCCTTTCCTTAGTCATGGGGCCAACTGGGAACCTGAGATCCCCCACCTTGCGACATGGTAGGACCATAGTGGTTGGATTCAGTGAATCGGCGTATCAGGATGCTTTGGCAAGCTAACGATCACGACCGCTTGCTTCGTGAAAAGCAGTTTCACGACCTGCAGGCCCTTAATAGATCCAACTGCCCTTCCTTTGCTGAAAACTTGGCCAAAACCAATGATTGGTATCTGGGCCATGTTTCTTGGATCGCCCATGCTGTTGATTTACTTAGACCTTTAACCGGCAAGGTAATTTTAGACTGGGGATGTGGTCATGGCATGGCCTCATCCATGTTTGCAAGTCTCAATGCCAATGTATTTGCAATTGACCTCTCGGGAGGATATTGCCGTGAGACACGCTTGCGAGCTTTGAATCGATCAGTCGATGTATCCGTGGTTCAATCAGATGGCCTTAGGCTTCCGTTCCCTAATGAGGTATTTGATGCGGTTTGGGGACATGCTATGATTCATCATCTCTCAATTCGCCAGGCCTTGGTTGAGGTACGGCGTGTATTAAAGCCTGACGGAGTATTTGTCTTCTGTGACCCGTTTCAAGGAGGAGAATTAATCCGTGTCCTGCGCTCCGTTTCGGGTTTCTTGAAAGGTCACAGAACAGTGGACGAACACCCTATTTGTTGGTCCGACTTAAGATTTTTTCCTGAAATATTTCCACATTCAGTGGCAACCTTTTGGGATATTCCTTTATGGTTTCAGGGTCGACTTCAAGGATCTTGGCCCAAGCGACGCTCTACAATTCAATCTTTTGCCCGATATGTTGTTGTGACAAATGCGGGGCTTGAAAAGATTAGTAACTGATTCATCATGGGATTATGTATTCTAATTCCCTAGATGACCAAAAGAATCGCAACGGCCAAGTCGACGAAAATCGACGCCGTTGGGTTGGCCTGGGACCTGTTATTGTTGGTGTCGTACTATTGGCCCTGTTGTTTGCCAACGGATGGCGAAAGTTCAAGCTTGCCGGTCCTATTCATCGGGAGCAACAGCATGAGGATCGTTTAGACAAAAGGCTGTATGACCCTAATTCAGCTGATTTGGAAGACCTTTCGCTTATTCCTGGCCTTGGTCCGGCCCTTGCCGCAAAATTGGTTGAATTCCGATTGAGGCGGACTATCAGCAAACCGTCAGACTTGCTTAATGTTCCCGGAATTGGGCCTGCGATCGTCCAAAAAGTTAAGCCCTGGTTTCAATGGAAAGACGAACACAGTTCGGGAGAATCAGCCGGCACAAAAGATGAATCAAGAAACATGGTTTTTTCTGATCGTACCGACAAGCTGAAGCCCGGAGACACACCTATTAATATCAATGGTGCAAGCTTGGAAGCACTCCAAAAGTTACCTGGTGTTGGCCCCGCGCTGGCGCGCAGAATCCTGGATGAGCGGGGCAAAAAACCTTTTAGCTCAATAGATGACTTGATGAGGGTCTCTGGAATCGGATCAAAAACGATTGCCAGAATCCGCGCTGTTGCCATTGTCAGTGAAATTCCAAAAAATCAGATCCAGACAGAATGATTACCCGTCGGTTTGAACTTGTCAGTCCGTACGAACCCGCGGGCGACCAACCCGCCGCAATTGAAGCTATAGCCCGTAACTTTGAAGTCGGTGCAACAAGGCAGATTCTTCTTGGCGCAACGGGAACTGGTAAAACCTTCACGGCAAGCCATGTCATCGCCCGTCTTCAAAAGCCAACACTGGTGTTGGCACACAACAAAACATTGGCGGCGCAACTCTATCGTGAACTGAAAGGTTTTTTTCCGAACAACGCAGTGAATTATTTTATCAGCTATTACGACTATTATCAGCCTGAAGCCTACATTCCACAGCGTGACATCTACATCGAGAAAGATGCCGTAATCAACGAAAACATCGACCGCTTGAGACTTGCGGCCACAAGCGCGCTAGTTAGTCGAAACGATGTGATCATCGTTGCTAGTGTTTCTTGCATTTATGGACTGGGGTCGCCAAGCGATTACAAGCGCATGGTGGTACGGCTTGGAGTTGGTGAATCGGTGCCGCGAAACGATTTGCTTCTGAAGCTGGTTGACATTCAATATGAGAGAAATGATATAGAATTTACCAGAGGAAAGTTCAGGGTCAGGGGCGATGTTGTTGAAATTTGGCCCGCACATGAGGAAATCGGATTTCGAGTCGAGTTGTTCGGCGATGAAATCGAAAGGCTTTCCTTGATCAACCCGCTGACCGGTCAAGTTCTGCAGGCACAGCAGGAGTTATACATTTATCCCGCGAAGCATTTTGTGACGCCGGAGGATCGGATCAAGCAGGCTGTCGAGGGAATAGGCAAAGAGTTGGAAAATCGGTTGGACCAGTTCAAATCACAGGGGAAACTTCTCGAGGCTCAGAGGCTTTCCGCCAGAACAAGGTTCGACATCGAGATGCTGCTCGAAACCGGCCACTGTCAGGGAATTGAAAATTATGCCCGTTGGTTCAGTGGCAGGGCGCCAGGAGAACCCCCTTACACCCTTATTGATTTTTTCCCGGATGATTTTCTGACAATCGTTGATGAATCTCATGTGACGCTTCCACAGATAAGGGGTATGTTTGCCGGTGACCACAGCAGGAAAACAACCTTGGTCGAACATGGTTTCAGGCTGCCAAGCGCGCTTGACAATCGCCCCTTCCGTTTTGATGAGTGGGAAAAAAGATGCGCTCGAGTCCTGTTCATGTCAGCCACTCCCGGTGAATATGAAATAGCGCGCTGTGGTGGTGAAATTGTTGAACAAGTTATTCGACCCACTGGTTTGGTCGACCCCGTCCTCCATGTCCGTCCGGCTTTGGGACAAGTGACTGATTTGGTCCGGGAAATCAATTTCCGAGCTGAAAATAACGAAAGGGTATTGTGCACGACGCTTACGAAGAGGATGTCAGAAGATCTCACGAATTTTTTCAAGGAATCGGGGATTCGCTGCAAATGGCTTCACTCCGAATTGGATGCGATTGAACGGGTTCAAGTCATTAGGGAGTTGCGACAGGGTGCTTTTGATGTGCTTGTCGGCGTCAACCTTTTAAGGGAAGGATTGGATTTGCCGGAAGTGTCACTGGTTGCGATTCTCGATGCTGACAAGGAAGGATTCCTGAGAAGTGCCACTTCCCTTGTTCAAACCATTGGTCGGGCGGCTCGCAATGAAAGGGCCGAAGTCATCTTGTATGCGGATCGAACAACCGAATCCATGGCTCGGGCCATTGAGGAAACCAAGCGACGGCGTGAAATTCAGTTGGCATATAATCAACTCCATGGAATTACCCCGAAAACTGTAAGGGCGGCGATTGAAACTGGTATCGAGGAAGAGATAGCCGCGCGGAATCTGGTAGCAACCGCCGCTGGCAATCAACCATCAGAGGCTCCCTTACTCGAAGTTCTTGAACAACTTCATCAGGAAATGCTTTTAGCTGCAGAAAACCTAGAATTTGAGAAGGCTGCAAAGATCCGAGACGAGATTTCCAAGTTGAAAGGGCAAAATGTCTCCACACCTCAAATCAAGAAGAAGAGGCGTCGGCGATAATTGGCTCGCTCGGCTGAGAACCGTTTGCCGAAATTATCCAGATATCACCGTATAAGAGTTCTTGCCCAGCAAGAATCTCTCCGGTTTTTAGAAGCTCGAGAATGGCCAGAAATAATCCGATCAACCTTGGTCTTGAAGGATTTGGCCCCACCAATCGTTTTAAGGAGATCTTTTCTTCTAGGTTCACCAGTTGAAGAATCTCATCAATGATTACTGGAAGAGGAACAAATTCCACAACCACCCTTTCCACTGAGGCGGTTCGGATTTCCCTGATGAGTCGGGCATAAGCGCTAACTAAATCCCATAATTCAACGGGCTGAAAGTTGGTTGGTAACGATCCCCTTCCCGCATTCCGTCGGCTCAATCTTTTTGATTGTTCCGTGGCCATTCCATGAAGAGCCATAGCGGCGGTTCGGTACCTGCGATACTCCGCTAGTTGGCGTATCAATTCCTCTCTCGAATCGACAACCACCGGTTCGTCAGGCTGCGATGTGATTGGTGAAGGATTCGCCTGGAGCTTTTGAGGCAAAAGCCTCGAGCTTTTGATTTCAAGCAGTGATGCCGCGACGAGGAGAAAGTCTCCCGTCTCATCAAGATCGATTTCCCTCAAAGCGCGTAAAGCGGCAAGATAGGGCTCGATTACCAAGTTCAATTTAATCGTGGTCGGATCAATCTCCTCCTGTTCAATGAGATACAGGAGGAGATCAAGTGGTCCGCTGTAAGCGGGTTGTTCAATCAAAGGCCATGCCATAAGTGCCTTAGACTAACCGGCAGGGCATCATAAAATCAGCTTGGAATGAAAAAACACTGAAGGAATACCTGGCAGGCAGGTTCAGATTTAATTTGGGATGGCCAAAATGACTCGGCTTATTGTCAGCGTCAGGAATCATGGCGAGTCAATTGAGGCATTAAAAGCTGGACATGTCTGGATCGATGTGAAAAACCCGGCTTTGGGATCGTTGGGACAGGCGCCGGGAGACGAACTTGAAGCGATTGCCGAAAAATTGAATGGTTCAACTGTGCCAGTAAGTGCCGCACTTGGTGAGTTGCGAATGCTGAAGGAGTTTCCCGAGAGTTGGCCTTGGAAGCGAATTCGTTTTGCCAAAGTCGGACTGGAAGGCTGCAGAGGATTCTTTTGGCAGAATTCCGCGAGAAAAGTGGATCAAACCTTGAGAGACATGGGAAGCCGCTTAGTTCTTGGGGCATACGCTGATTGTGAGCGAGCCATGTCTCCTGATTTGCATGATTGTGTTGAAATGGCGATCGAGCTTTCAATGCCAGCAATTCTTATTGACACATGCTACAAAGATAAAGGTGGCCTGTTGGACTATATCACTTTCAATCGTCTTCAAAAAATCATGGAATCGGCTAAGAGGAATGGGACGGCCGTTGCACTGGCGGGTTCCTTGACCAAGACATCTGTTCAAGCCGTATTGGATTTGAGGCCTGATTACATTGCGGCCAGAGGAGCTTTTTGTGTTGGTTCCGACCGAATGGCTACAATTGAATATAAAAAAGTTAAAGAATGGCTTGATTTTCTTGCGGTTTTCTCAAATTAATCCACTCGATTTTTGGTCGTTGTTTATTACTTTCAAGCAGTATTGGAAAGTTCGAATCGATCGCACCGCCAAGGGCACATTCAAACCAATTATCAGCGGGCTTATCGCATGATTTTAACAAGATTAATCTTTTGCACTGCCACTCCAAAGTCAACTTAAGAGCGATGGAATCACTGGTGGTGCTCCAATCTCTCGGCAAGTCATGATCCAATCTCGAATTTGCGATGAATTCAAGCCAGGAAGATGGTTTTAGCAAGTATCGGTTTTTACTTAAGGGGAAATTATTCCAAGGCGGCCATGGTAATGGCCAAAGTTGGCAATCCTGGACCAAGTCACGAAGCAGGTCCGCATTGATATCCATGGCCTTGATGGCACGCCAATGGCTAGCCTCTTCATTTGAATGATGTCGTTGATGCCATCGGCGCATTTCATCGGCTATGACTCCACCGCCCACAATGATTGCCGCGGGACCTTTCAAGGATTGGAACAACTCGACCAACGAGGTCTTCAATCCCTCCCAATGAAGAAGACTGCCACCCACCTTAACGATTGTTGGATAACTCACGCTGAGAAAGCCTGATTGGCAAGTATTGCTACACTTACAGCTGCTGCATCTCTACAAGATTCTTCATAAGCCAATTCATCGAAATTCATGATGGATCCAGGCATATGCCATTCACTCAGCCATTCTTTCAGGCATTCCGAACCTTCCCCGGCCACGACCCAGGTTTCAGGCCAACCAGAGTTTTTTCCTAGAACTGAAGAAATTCCATCGGCGATCCATTGGCGTTGTGTGTTCACGGCGTTGTGAGCCAGCAACGAAAGCGCACCGTCGCTGATCGAGCTATCATCAGCTCCCATCATTCGTGCTAGTCTGGTTCGTGATAGTTCTCTCGTCATTTCCTTGCCATCAACACCCATTTGAACGGGTGACTCTGGTGCCATCCTCAACCAAATTCTGGCGTCATGAATCGTCGCAAATAACTCGGAACAAACTTCTTTTCCTAGCAAGCATGCCAAGGGTGTTCGCCTGAAGCCGGTGTAAACCAACTCTCTTAGGATCAACCTTGAGGTGTCATCAAATCCCCTGTTCAGCAATTTGCCGTGTTCTATTAAGACGATATCCGTGGTCGTGCTTCCCATGTCGATGAGGCACACTATGCCATTCGCGAGCTTGTTGCTTGCAAGCACTGCGGTTGCTAACCAATTCGATGCGGCCAATTGACCAGGTGATTCAAGGGACATGTTTTCATCGGCCCATGTGCGACGATTTGTCCAGAATACAATCTGCGAATTGGGAAAGGCCTTGCGGGTTGAGAGAACAATATGTCTTACGCCAGATTCCTTGCTGCGGAAGCAATCGCAAAGCTCTCCCGTCATGGTGACGGCAATTTTTGTGTTCGAAACTCCCTCGGCGAGTGAAGCAAGATTTTCGGCCAATTCATCTGGATGGCGCCAAAGTTCAAAAGGTTGAATCTTGGTTTTTTTTCTAGATGGATCGGCTAATTTGAGGTTAGCACCACCAATATCCAAACCGATCCAATCCATCGGATTTCTTGCCTTATTGAGGGGAGACAGGTGTCGGAATCAGGCGCCCCTTTGTTTGATTGATCGGAAGACCCGAAGCATCTGGGGCGTCAGTCTTTGCAGTTTTCTCCTGTATTGCTGCAGTTTCAGGATTAGACGGATTGACTAAGATCGCTGGAGTTGATGCCAAAGGTTTCTCATCAGCAGGAATTCCCGATGGCCCCAATTGCTTGTCAATTTCATCAAAGATCAGCCGGCTTATTTCCCTGTCTCCAAAGAGATCCACGCGAATCGATACCTTCGTCGTGAGACTGGTGACAGTTGATTTGCCTTGAACCGGTTCCAACCAGATTCTGATACGCCCTCCATCCGAGGTTTTAGACTCAAGGTGGGCTTTCGAGATTTCAATCGTTTCTTGGGAGATAGGAAGGCGGAGAGATTCCAATGCCTTTTTGGTTGACAGGAAAACCTGTTGTATCGGTCCAATGTAGTTTCTTTCCAAAAGGCCGTTGTAATAGGCGTATCCGAGTCCGCCCGCCGCTGCGGCTCCACCAACAGCCGCAGCAATGCAGCCAGTTCCAGAAACAACCGAAAATATTAAATACGCCAAAATAATAATGCGCTTGTGCCAAGTGCAAATCATGTGATTTTCCCTTGAAATTACACTTGGGAACCGACAGTAAACTGAGCTTTGCTGCTATTAAGAATCAAGATCGTTCTGTTTGAGGCTTGCAATTTCATTCAGTACGGAGTTTTTCATGGCTGTTGGTCAGGAATACATAGTCGGAATTGATTTGGGCACAACAAATTGTGCCGTCTCAACCATTTCGATCGCTGATTCATCCCGTAACGGCTTGAAAGTTGAAAATACGCCAATTCTTCAAATCAGTGGTCCCGGACAAGTCTCGAACAAATTACTGTTGCCTTCATTTCTCTACCAGTTAGGCGGTCCCGAACTTCCCGAAGGATGCTGGAGTCTTCCATGGAGCCAGGGAAATCCGCCTCTGATAGGACAATTTGCCCGTGACCAAGGCGCCCGGGTTCCCGGGAGGCTGGTTAGTTCCGCGAAATCTTGGCTGGTTCACAAAGATGTTGATCGTGAAGCCGCCATACTTCCTTGGGGTTCGCCATCTGAAATTTCCCGCATGAGTCCATTGGATGCAAGCGCTGCTTACTTGCGCCATCTAGCCCAAGCCTGGAATTGGTGCAGAAGGCAGCATGGTGCTGATGCCAAGCTTGAAGACCAGGTAGTCATTATTACCATCCCTGCTTCGTTTGATGATTCTGCACGAACGCTTACACGGAAAGCCGCCAAGCTTGCAGGAATATCAAACCTAACGCTTATCGAGGAACCTCAGGCAGCTTTCTATTGCTGGATGATGGAATCAGGTCCAAACATCAATTTGAAGCCTGGTGAAGTTGTGGCCGTCATTGACATCGGCGGTGGAACGACTGATTTCACTTTGATCGAGGCTGTCGAGGATCGAGGAGAAATGAGTCTGGTTCGCCGTGCGGTCGGTGACCATCTGCTCCTTGGTGGAGACAACATGGACATGGTCCTGGCAAGAAACCTGGAAGGGGGTCTTCTCGATCAAGGTTCGCGTCTGGATCCCGTTCAGTTCCAGCAATTGATTCAACAATGCCGCCATGGGAAGGAAATCCTGTTGGGAGATAATCCTCCCATGGATGTTTCCTTGACGATTCAAGGAAGAGGAAGATCCCTTGTGGCTGGAACATTGAGAGCTCAGTTGACGCGGGATAAAGTTTTTGACTTGATAGGAAATGGCTTTTTTCCGGTTGTCGGTCTCAATGAATTTCCAGCCAATCCGTCGGCCTCCGGGTTGCGCGAGTTTGGTTTGCCCTTCGTTTCTGATCCTGGCATCACCAGGCATTTAGCGCGCTTTTTTAATTCTCATGGAATGACTTCTGAAGGGCCAGATGCCATTTTATTTAATGGCGGGGTGTTTCAGTCGGAAATGCTGAGGAATCAATTGAGCCGGCAGATAAGCGCCTGGTTTCCAAGCCGATCAAAGCCAACTTGCAGGATTCTGGCAACTTCTTCATTGGATTTGGCCGTGGCGCGTGGTGCCGCGTATTTCGGCTGGGTCAGGCATACGGGAGGAAGGAGAATCGGTGGCGGAATTGCACGAAGCTATTACATGGAGTTGGCTCAAGAGGGAAATGTAGAACAGTCAAGGTTTTTATGTGTTTTACCCCAGCAGGCCGAGGAAGGGGTTGAAATCTTCATCAAGAGCCCTGTCCTGAACCTCGCGGTGGGGATTCCCGTTCGTTTCCATTTGTATTCATCAACAGTCCGACCGAAAGATACTGCCGGGTTGAATTTGGCGCTTAACAAGGAATCATTGCTGCCGATGCCCGAAATCCAAACCATCCTTCGAGGTGGCAAGAGGATGGGTGTGCGTGAAGTGGCTGTGACGCTTGTTTCCAAGGTGACCGAATTAGGAACATTGGAATTGGCATGCGCAGAGGTGGGAGGCAGTAACCGCTGGATTTTGGAATTCAATCTAAGGCCTTACTCTTCCCAGACATTGGCGGATGCATTGGACGAAAGCCTTGCAGGTGCCGGCGGAGCCTCCGGTTGGCCTCAGGATTTGGTGGAAAGCGCCAAGCAAACGATTTGCTCAACATTTAGTAGTGCTGGTGATTCTGGTGCCGGCGAGTTGGTCAGGATTTTGGAGACCAAACTGGGGGCACCAAAAGCGGAATGGCCATTGTCTTTGTGCCGAAGCCTTTCAGATGAATTGATAAGGGTTTCCGAACATAGGCGAAAGTCCCCTTCCCACCTGTCCCGATGGCTCAACCTAACCGGATGGTGTCTGCGGCCTGGGACGGGTGATACCAATGACGCATTCAGAATGGACCGCTTATGGAAATCGATTCACGCTCCGGTCGCGGGCGGAACACTTCGGGCGGGTGAGACAGGCATCGAGGCATGGATCATGATGCGGCGAATTGCCGCAGGCCTTAATGCCAATCTCCAAAATGCCATCTGGGCAAGGCTGAAGGCGTTTTTGATCCCGGCGAAGGGACGGAGCGTCATCAAGCCCCAACCGCAGGAACTTCAGGAAATGTGGCGATGCGCGGCATCTCTGGAGCGATTGGACGCATCAGTCAAGATTGAAATGGGAGAGGTCCTGACGAAACCACTTTCGCGAGGGCCATGTCCTGCACATGTTTACTGGTGTCTGGGAAGGTTGGGCGGCCGATGGCCTAATCATGGACCATGGAATACTGTTGTTGCCCCAACAATTTCTGAAAAATGGATCGATACCTTGTTGCCGTTTCCACCAGTGAACCCTGTTGATTACCAAGCATGGTTGTTGGCGCTTTCCCAATTGGCTCGCCGTACAGGGCAAAGGGGTAATGATCTTTCCGAGTCGTACCAGAAGTCTGTGACCAGTGCATTGAGGTCAGGTGTCGCATCCTCAGAATTGCTGAGGATAGTTACCGAAATCACTGAAATCAACAACGAGCAAGCAGGAAGAATTCTTGGAGATGAACTACCACTTGGGCTGAAAGTCTCTGGTCCAGTTACCAGTCAATAAGCCAATCGGTCCAAGGCTTCCTGATAACGATTTGCTGTTTGTTCAACAATCGCCTGAGGTAACGGTGGTGGCGGACTCTTTCTGTCCCATCCGCTGCATGCCAACCAATCCCGGACTGGCTGCTTGTCGAACGATGGCGGCATGGCCCCTGGCTCCCATGTTTTGGCATCCCAATAGCGGGAACTATCGGGCGTGAGAGCTTCGTCAATCAGGATAGTTTTGCCACTAATCGTTCCAAATTCAAATTTCGTGTCAGCAAGTATTAATCCTTTGGAAAGGGCATGAATTTTTGCTTTTTCGTAGAGATCGATCGATCTCGATCGTAATTCCTCCGCTAGACCATCACCCAAAGAACTAGACATATGGGTGAATGCGATGTTTTCGTCATGCCCTGATTCCGCTTTTGTTGCGGGAGTGAAGAGAACCTCGGGCAATTGCGAAGCCACCTTGAGGCCACTCCTGACAGGAATAAAGCCAACGGTGCCGTTTTGGCTATACTCTAGCCAACCGCTTCCTGCCAGATAGCCCCTTACCACGCATTCAAAAGGAATAACCTGCGTTTTTTTGACCATCAATGACCGCCCCTTGAGATTGGCAGCATCATCTTTGAATGGCTGGCCCATTTTTAATGGATCAGTTTCCAGGATCTGATCGGTTTGGCCAAGTTTCTGAAACCAGAACAATGAAAGCTGGGTCAGTATCTTGCCTTTACCAAGGATAGGGGTGGGTAAAATCCAATCAAAGGCGCTTATGCGGTCCGTGGCGATAAGGACGAGACGATCCCCCAAGTCATAAACGTCACGGACCTTTCCTTTCCTAAGAATCAATCCGGGGTAGTCTGTTGCGATCAGAGCGTTCATCTCAATCTCTTAAATGAAAGTGTCAAAAATCAAAGGGTCTGGGTGATGGCCATTTTTTCAGGTCAGCATTTTACCGCACAACGCGACAATGACGGAACCGTGATTGTCCGGTGGGATTTCCTGAGCTCACCAATCAATTTGGCAACCGAGGATTTTGTTGCTGAATTTGAAATTTTGATCGGAAAGCTCGAGACACAAAAAAATATACCACTCATTATGCTGGCAAGCGGCAAAAAAGGGACCTTTGGACGAGGTTGGTCGGGATCGGATTTATTCAAACTTGGCGAAACAAATCGACTTGCCAACATCACGCAAGCTTGGGACTCGCTGATTAACAGATGGGCGTCTTTGCCATGCCCGACTGTGGCCGCGGTTTCAGGTATTTGTCTTGATGAAGCCATGGATTTGGTTTTAGCAAGCGATTACAGGGTTTCTTACCAGTCCTCCACGGCACAAATGGGTTGGACATCGTTAAGCCGAGGTTGGCCGCCGCCGATCAGCAGCTTTGGCAGATTGCTGGCTTCCTCAGGCGTCAATGGTTACACGCGACTTCTCATTCTTGAGCAACTGATTCAGCCTCTTCAAGCCCGACGATGGAAATTGATCGATCTCGTCGCAAATGACGAGCTTCAACTTCGTAAATCCGTGGATCTCATGCGCAAAAGGGCTTTCATCAACGGAAAAAAGGCTCATTCTGGGTATTTGTATATTGACGATAAACCAAGTTGGATTCAAAAGATTTGGGCCAATTGGATGCTTCGAGGTTTAAGGCGATTCATAGATAAGAATTCATGTTCCGAAAACCCTCTCATCCAATATTTTTTGACCTTCGTTGAGAAAACTTCCGAAAATCGGATTCGGATGGGTTGCGATCGCCGACTTGTGACAGATTTAACCATTAACCCCGCATTGTCTGCATGGGTTCGCAAGGCAAGGTCGGAGACAATCGCTGCAAGGGGTAATTTTCCAGATCAAGATGTAAAACGGGTATTTTTATTAGGTGAATCAGACCTGGAGTTTGACATCGCTTGGCGGGCCATTCAAGAAAATACGCTCATCGTAGTCGTTGGTAAATCATCTGAAGATCTTGGCCGTCGAGTCATGCGTTTGGCAGCTTTTCGGAAAAAATCTTCCGCGAAATCACTCAACCTCATCAAAGGCATATTAGTAAATGAACTATCACAATATGTGCCTCAATCCGAGGATGCCGTTGTTGGCGGTCTTGGTATTCATGTTTCGGAAGCATCTAAGTGGGATCTTTCGGCCAAATTTGTCATTGCTGAGGATGGTGTAAATCCCTTGGAGCATGCGATTCCACTGCGAAAATTACATGGGCACAGTCGTGTTGACCTGCTTGAACTTGGAAAGGACCACCAAACCCTCAAGGAATGGTTATGCAGGTTAGGTTTTCATATGTCCGATTCTGTTAGCGCACAATCGGTTTGGAGAATTTGTGGAGCTTTGTGGGCGGAATCATTGAGAGCTTTGGCTGAAGGATTGTCCCCTCATGAAGTTGAGAATGAAGCCAGAAGGTTTGGTTTTGCAATATCTCCGTTGGCTGATCTGATGAAAAATCATTCCAATTTGACATGGTTGGTTCATTCGCTGGGCAGGGATGACGAAAAAATCCTGAATTTGTGGGCCCAATTTGTTGCATCCCGTCGGACAGTCACAAAAATCGGATGGTGGATGGCAAGGCAGTGGAAAAAATTCTGTGGAATTCAGTCTCGTAGTATTTTGAAAGCTCTTCCCGCCTCTGCCCTAATGTACTCTCTTCCAGGGCGATGGTCGGCCGTAATTCAAATCAATTCCCATGCGGAAAAACTTAGTGAGGCGAAGCGCCTTGAAAGCTTGGAATCCCGTGTTGGCTGGCCGGTATTTCGCGGAACCCCCAAAAATGCATTGAAAATCATGTCCAATGATTTGGAGAGTTATGAATCAACGCTTTCCAAAACTTTCGGCGCCAGATTTGCTGGTCTGGCCAAAATATGCCATGACGATAATGCTTGAATGATGCTGAGTCTGGGTTATCTTCTGCCCATAGGAATTATCATTGGGGAATGAAATGAGCGCTGAACGACGCTTGCAAGAACTGCACATCACCTTGCCAACACCCGCTACTCCGGTGGCGAAATACAAAATGTGTGTTCAAGTTGGCAATATCCTTTATGTTTCAGGACACGGCCCAGCCAAGGTGTCTGCCACGACACCCATCAGTGGAAAGGTTGGTCTTGACCTCACATTGGAACAGGGAAAGGAAGCAGCACGCGCCGTGGGATTGAATATTTTGGCAACGATCAAAATTTACTTGGGTTCTCTCGATAAAGTAAAGCGCTTGGTAAAAACCCTAGCACTTGTCAATTGCGCCCATGATTTCAAGGACCAACCCAAAGTGATCAACGGTTACTCCGAACTTTTTGCAGAAGTATTTGGAGATGATTGCGGGGTGGGAGCGCGCAGCGCAGTCGGAACCAATTCGCTTCCCAGCAATATTCCTGTTGAGATCGAATGCATACTTGAAGTTTCATAAATTACACATTTCGACATGTTCGAATTTCTCAAGACACCATTTAATTCGGTTACTTCGATTTAAAGGATTTCACTGGCATGAGCAGCATCCAAATTCCCAACAAAGTGAGTAATCCGGCGGAAGTTGCCAAGGCCCTTGAGAAAGGTGAAGGCCTGCTTCGTCTTGCTCCTACTTGGGTTCCAAGATCGTTCCTGATGCCCGGGCGACGCATTAAGCTGGCCCCGCAAGATATCTATGCCTATGGCGCTCATCGAGGCGGTATTGATGAGAGGTGGTTTGCATCAACGACCCCCGCTGCGAATGAAAACCGCGTGGAAGACGAAGGTCTTAGTTTTGTTGTAGTTGATGGGAAAAAGGCCTTTACCCTCCATGAGGCAGTTGATCACATTGGTGAAAAACTCATCGGCAAATCCATGTGGGATAAGTACAAGCGATGGCCTGTTTATAGCAAGTTTTTTGACAACATGGGGCCGATTCCCCACCATATGCATCAGTCCGATGATCAGGCGGCTTTGGTGGGACAACAGGGAAAACCGGAATCCTATTATTTCCCTCCCCAACTCAACAGCATTGGAAATAATTTCCCCTACACTTTCTTTGGATTGGAGCCCGGTACGACCAAGGAAGACCTTCGCCGATGCTTGGAAAATTGGAACAAAGGTGATAATGGAATTCTCGATTTAAGCAAGGCATATCGCTTGCAGCCTGGCACGGGCTGGCTCGTTCCACCTTGTGTTCTTCATGCGCCGGGAAGCCTTGTCACTTATGAACCTCAATGGGGTTCCGATGTTTTTGGAATGTATCAATCCATGGTTGAAGGCCGAGTCGTTCCTTGGTCTCTTCTTGTCAAGGATATGCCTCAGGAAAAGCATCGCGATCTTGATTTCATCATTGGCCAATTGGATTGGGATGGGAATGTGAACCCGAGATTCAAGGAAGCGCATTTCCTTGAACCCATTCCAGTAAACCAAGATTCCAAGTCCGCAGGATACCAAGACAATTGGATTGTTTATGGCAAGGTGAAAGGCAAGGAATTGTTCTCGGCAAAGGAATTGACTGTTGCTCCAGGTGCCAAGGTGACCATCAAGGATAATGGCGCTTATGGAGTGGTTTCGGTTCAGGGAATTGGCCGTATCAATAAGCTTCCGTTGCGCACTCCCGCGATGATCCGCTTCGGCGAACTGACAGAAGATGAATACTTTGTTTCAAGTGCAGCCGCCCAGGCCGGAGTGACTTTTGAAAATCTAGGCGAGGAACCCCTGGTGACACTTCGGTACTTTGGGCCTGATGTCAACCCGGCGGCGCCATCGGTCGGATCTGCCCGTCGTAGGTGATATCAAAGCCAATTGGTGTTTTTCGGCGAAGAGGTTAAGGAATATTTCCTGATAGTGGAGGATCGTCATGGGCAAGAAGATTTCCATCGGCAGTTGGGCTTATGTATTCAATCAAAAAGAAGAAATTTCATTCCACAAGATTCTCCATGGCTTGCACGATCTGAAACTCGATGGTGTCGAACTTGGAAGCTTTGGCAAGCACCCCACCCCGAAATCCCATCCAACAAAAGCGGATAGACTCAAGCTTAAAAAAGAAGTCGAAGACCATGGTTTGGCCTTTTCCGGGATAGCCCCGGATTTGTGGTCGTTCAAGGTAGTGTCCGTCGAGGACCCGGCTCCGTATTTGGCGGCATTTTTGGGATATTGCAAATTTGCCGAGGATTTGGGGATCAAGCTTATTCGCGTCGATGCGGTGGAAGCACCCGATGTTTTTGAGTCAAACAAAATTGACCCAAAGCTTGGGTTTGAACGAGCAGTCAATGCCTGGAATGTCGCATGCAAAATGGCTGCAGACCATGGCCTCGAGGTCTCATGGGAATTCGAACCGGGATTTGCTTTCAACAAACCCTCAGAAATTGTTGCAATGATTGACGCCGTGAGAGCCAAGGGAAACAAGAATTTTGGTGCGATGTATGACACTTGTCATGCCCACATGTGTGCTGCTATCGGTGCCCGGCATCCGGGCGACAAGGAGATTTTGCCAGGCGGCGGCATAGAACTCCTCCATAAGCTCAAGGGCCGAGTCAATCATGTCCACCTGATTGACTCGGACGGTTCCTTGAATGAACATGCCACAAGCACGCACAATCCTTTTGGAACTGGACATTTGAAGTTTGATGAATACATTCCAGCACTTTTGGGAGCTGGAATTCCATCTGATTGGTGGTGCATTGACCTATGCTTCTGGCCGGATGCATGGAATGTGACGGCTGACTCGATGCGGTTTCTAGGTAACATCAAGAAGCAATACGCTAGTTTGGGAGCTTAATCATTCTGATTGCGGACCATGCCCGCCCGCCAGACATCCGTAAACCATGAGCACCTTGGGGAGCGTGAATATGAAATCCATTAATGTGGGTATGGTTGGTTATGGTTTCATGGGTAAGGCCCATAGCAACGGATTTGCCCGAGCCAACCAATTTTTTGACCTGAAGCATTCATTGAAGCTCAAGGCAATTTGTGGAAGAACCCGTGAAAAGGCGCAATCTTTTGCATCATCATGGGGTTATGAGGATGTTGAAACGGATTGGCGAAAACTCATCGACAGAAAGGATATCGACCTCATCGATATTTGCACGCCGAACGATAGCCACGCCGAAATAGCGATTGCGGCGGCTCAGGCTGGAAAAATGATCCTTTGTGAAAAACCATTGTCCTTGGATGGAGACCAAGGGCTGAAAATGGTGGAAGCTGTTGAAAAAGCCGGCGTAGCCAACATGGTCTGGTACAACTACCGGCGAATTCCGGCGGTGTCCTTTGCCAAGCAACTGATTGACGAAGGTCGTTTGGGACGCATTTTTCATTATCGCGCCAAATTTCTTCAGGACTGGACCATCAATCCGGATTTGCCACAGGGTGGGACAGCACTTTGGCGACTTGATGTAGGTGCCGCTGGTTCAGGTGTCACGGGCGACTTGCTGGCGCATTGCATCGACACGGCCATTTGGTTCAATGGAGATTTCAAACAATTGACGGCTTTGACGGAAACATTTGTCAAGGAGCGCAAACATAACCTTACTGGCAAAGTTGAGAAGGTTGGAATTGACGATGCCTGCTCATTCATCAATATCTTTGATAATGGTTCCTTGGGCAACTTCGAATCTACGCGTTATGCCAGGGGGCATAAGGCACTCTATACCTTTGAGATCAACGGAGAAAACGCGAGCATTGCATGGGATCTCCATGATCTTCATCGTTTGCAATGGTTTGATCACAAAAATCAGGGATCGCTGCGTGGTTGGACATCCATTCATGTCACTGATGGAGATCACCCTTATATGAATCGGTGGTGGGTCCCCGGTCTAGCAATCGGATACGAGCACAGCTTTGTTCATCAAGTTGCAGACTTTGTGCAGGGCATCGAGACCGGCAAACCAGCCTCCCCCACATTCAGGGATGCCTTGAAGACTCAAAGGGTATGTGACGCAATCATTTCTTCAGGCAAAGATCGTTCTTGGCGTGATGTCAAGAAGGACTGAAGCGTGTCCAAGCGGCTTCTTTAGCCTGTTTGTTTCATTCCATTCTCAAGCTTTCAAAATCTTTTTAATGGGTTTGGCTGTCCCGGGTAATGGAGACATTGGCCTGCCTTCGACATCCTGTATCGGTTTTTCAAGATCAAGGCCGATGCTACAAAGGACCGTTGCCAACACATCCCTGTGGTGAACCGGATTGTCATGCACTTCGGAGGCGTGGCTGTCGGTTGAGCCTATAACAATTCCCGGTTTAATTAGTCCGCCTGCAAGTAGGCAGGTGTTTACCCTTGCCCAATGATCTCTTCCAGCATCCTTATTGATTTTGGGAGTTCTGCCAAACTCGCCACAAACCATGACGGTTGTTGTCTCAAGCAAACCGCGTTCCGACAAGTCATCGAGAAGGGCCGAAATGCCTTGGTCAAATACTGGCAGATTGGATTTGAGGTGCCTGAAATTGTTTCCATGGGTATCCCAAAAACCATACGCAAGGGTTACTACTCTTGCTCCGGCTTCAACAAGTCGTCTTGCCAGGATCAGTTGGTCATTCCACAAGGGTGCCCCGTCTCCCTGATGCTTTGGGTCCCCCCTTCCGTAGCGGTCAACCACTTTTTGAGTTTCGTTTTCTACATCCAGTGTTTTGCTGAGGGATTGAGTGAGGAGTAAGTCAAAGGCTTTTGAATAGGGAACTTTGAAGTCGTTGCCAAAACCCGGGTTGATCCTATCAATTTGCCTGGAAAGGGATTCCCTTCCCTTGATTGAGTCCATCATTTCTGGACTTACTCTCATCGGACCCAAATCCCTTGCATCCAATCGGGCGCCCATGTTTGCTGTTCCCAACGACCCCGGACCGGGACTGTTGTAAGGGCGATGCTGCATCACTGGAAATAGGTCGACAAAGGGTGGAGTGCTTCCATTGGTTGAGCCCAAAGCACGGGAGACAATTGAACCAATATGTGGTTTCCCTTCTTTCTTGGCCAATGCCATGGGGAATCCAGTTAAATTTTGGTAACTGCTGTGTTCGTCAACGAATCCAACCAACGACCGGATAAGCGAAAATTTATCATTTCTTGCCGCAAGCCTTGGAAGATGTTCACTGAATCTGATGCCAGGTAATCGGGTTGTGATGGTCTGAAATTCTCCCCTTATTTCAGCGGGCGCGGTGGGTTTTGGATCAAAACTATCCTGATGTGCCAAGCCTCCCGAAAGATAAATAACGATCAGTGCTTTTGTTGCTTCTGGCTTTGTCGACCCCAATGCTGACTTGCCAATCAAAAAGCTGATTGTTGAATACCCACCATTGGCCAAAACCTGTCGCCTGTTGACACGGAAGCCATCGCATGCGGCACTTTCGGAGTGTCGGCCCATGATGCAGTCTCCAACTGGAAGTGAATAAACACTTCTTTGCATAAAATAGCATAATGTTTGTTTTGAAACGCCCTCGTAAACAGTTTGGGTTGAAACCAAATGGTTCGTTATGCCAGTTTATTTAATTAACAAGGAGTGGTGAAATGGCCTCAAGTATTCAAACCGACCGAAGAAATATGATTGGTCTGATTGGAATGGCGGCAATTTCACAAGATCAGCCTAATGTCAGTCCAAAAAAAATTACTGTGATAAAGCCGTTTCGCATGTGCCTCAACACCGCCACTATCCAAGGGCAAAACCTTCCATTTGACAAACAAGTCGAGGTGGCGATCAAGGCCGGGTATCAAGGCATAGAGCCATGGATTCGTGATTTGGAAAAGTTCACGCAATCGGGCGGATCACTTAAGGACATGGGAAAGCGTTGTTCTGACTCGGGATTAATTGTGGAAAGCGCCATTGGCTTTCCAGAATGGGTTGTAAACGAAGAATCGCGCAGATCGAAATCAATCGAGACGCTCAAAAGGGATTTGGAAGGTCTACGCGAACTAGGTTGCAGAAGAATCGCAGCACCGCCGGCTGGAGCAACCAAATCAAGTGATATCACCTTGCCTATGGCAACGGAAAGGTTTTCACACCTTGCCAGGGTTGTGGGTGATTTTGGTTTGGTTCCCATGGTTGAAGTGTGGGGTTTTTCAAGCTTTCTGAACAGGCTGGGTGATGCTTCTTACATTGCCACGGAATGCCGGCAAAATAGTGCGATTCTTGCCGATATTTACCACTTGTACAAAGGTGGTAGTGGATTTGGAGGACTCGGTTTGTTATCTGGTACCGCATTGCAGGTATTTCATGTAAATGATTATCCGGGTTCACCTCCTCCCGCTGAGATAACGGATGCGCATCGGGTATATCCTGGGGATGGTGTGGGCCCTCTTTCCAGCGTTTTTAAAGTTTTGGCAAGCCACTCTCCTGATTGTGTTCTATCTGTTGAATTATTTAACCGGGATTACTGGAAACAAGATGCATTAGTTGTGGCTAAAACTGCTTACGAAAAGTTGAGTCGTTTAGTAGCACAATCTATTATGAGTTGACCCGTCAGTTGTAAACGGAGTCAAGAAATGAATTGGCTTTCCATTTCATTGCTTTTGTTGACAAGTCAAAATGTTGAAGAAATTAAAAATGGAACGGAGTTCATTGGAATTCAGTCCCTTGGCGAGTTGACCTTTTGGCAACCCATGATTGAATTGCCGGCTAAAAACAGACTCCTTCCTGAAGAACTGAGTTCAGAACGAGATTCTTTGAAGGACCTGATGATTCGATGTTGGAAATCAACAGGTAGGATACTTTCAGGACAAGGTGATGGCTGTGGAATCGAAACGACCCGTCATTTCGGAAACTTCAAGCTCAGCTTTGGTTGGCGCGTCACTCATGGTTCTGAAGCAACCGTCTTCATTAGGGGTTCTCCAGCCTTTCGTTTGAGAGACCCGCGAAATCGGATTGACAAGGAATTTGGTCTCGGGTCTGGTGGACTTTTCATGAACGAGGTATTCAAGTCAGTCCCATCAATGTTTGCAGATCGCCCAGTGGGCGAATGGAATCAAGTGGAAATTGAATCGATTGGTGATCGAACATCTGTTTGGATCAATCGGCGTCAGGTCGTTGACAGGATTCCGCTGGAATCTTTTTGGAAATCATCACAACCGAATCCAATGAATGGTCCGATTGGTTTTTCAGCGGTTCGGGGATTCGTTCACTTTCGTGACTTGGAAATCCAGGCCCGGCGATAAGAACTTCCTGCCGTGCTTGTTCCCGCATCCCATATGGCATGTTGCCTTGACATTTCTGTTTAAACATTTATATGCCGCATTTTATTCGTCACAGTCCAATTGCGAGGTGCTTCATGGCATCGTCAAACCAAGAATATCATGTGGCTTATTCTGTATTTCATCCATGGAATCGTAGAACCGTTCTTTGTGGAATTCTGTTATCGGGACTCGTTCCCTTGGTCTCGGGTTGCGTCAAATCATTCGAAGCTATCGGCAAGTCTGGTGAGTCAGATGATAAAGACAGGTATGGCATCCGCACAGTTGGAGAAGTAACGAGTGTCGGAAATGCTGACCCGCTGCCCTTGGGTGGAGTGGGACTGGTCACGGATTTGGAGGGGACCGGTGGTGAGTCGGCAAATGATGGGAACCGTGCTGTTCTGGAGGATGACTTGAAAAAACTGGGTGTCAAAAACATCAAGGAACTCCTGTCGTCACCCAACAATACCTTGGTATTGGTTTCCGCAAGAATTCCCCCAGGGGCCCGGAAGGGGGATCCCGTGGATGTCGAGGTTTCCTTGCCTCCGCGAAGCAAGGCGACAAGCCTCAAGGGGGGCATTCTTCAGAATTGCGTTCTGTACAACTACGACTTTGCCCAGAATCTGGTTCCTGATTATCAAGGTAACCGGGGCGCCCTTCGGGGGCATCCCATTGCCAAAGCGAACGGAGCTTTGCTAGTTGGATTTGGTGACCCAAAAACCGGAGATGTCAGCTATCGTCAGGCAAGTCTCTGGGGAGGCGGCAAAATACAGATTGATCTTCCCCTGACACTCGTCATGAATCCGGACCAGCAATTGGCCCGTGTCAGCAGTCAGGTTGCCGATAGGATCAACGAGGCTTTTCCCGGATCTACTCCCGGTAATCCAGGAAATGGGCCCGCCAACGCGAAAAACAATCAAGTAGTTGTTTTGAAAGTTCCCCCTCAATACAAGCACAATTTGCCAAGGTACTTGAGAATAGTCAGGCTGATTCCGTTGAACATGAACGGTAATTCGCAAACCGAATACTTTCGAAAGCTGGAAATCGATCTTATTGATCCTCGTCGAACTCTTGTCGCTGCCTTGCGACTTGAAGCATTGGGCAAGGAATCGATTCCTGTGCTCAAGAAAGCGCTTGATTCATCAAACAGTTTGGTGAAATTTGCATCCGCTGAGGCACTTGCGTATCTGGGAAGTCCTAGTTGTGCCGATGAGCTAGCCAAGGTTATTCGCGATATACCCATGCTGCGCGCCTATTCGTTCACCGCATTGGCATCACTTGACGAAGCCGTTTGCCAGATCAAGCTTTCTGAATTGCTTGCCAGCGATCTTGATGATGAAGGGCGGTATGGAGCATTTCGCTCACTTCGCGCACTTGATGAAAAGAATGCCTTGGTCGCTGGCGAACATCTTGGGGACGCGTTTTGGATGCATATTGTCGCGCCCGACACGATTCCGTTGGTGCATGTTGCTACGAGTCGAAGGCCGGAAGTTGTGCTGTTTGGTAAATCACCTTCGCTGAAAGCTCCTTTTTCCCTTCTTGCGGGAGAATTCACAATTACAGGAGGGGAAGGTGAGGACAGATGCATGGTCAGCAGGATCCCTTCTTCAGGTGGTGCCCCTCAGCGGCGGTCTTGTTCGTTGGCGTTAGCGGACATCCTGCGAACAATGGCCCACTTGGGTGCCGGTTATCCTGAGGCCTTGGAATTGATTCAACAGGCTGATAATTGTCATTCTGTTTCATGCCGCGTTCGGAGGGATGCCCTGCCGCAAACAGTAACAGTTCAAGAACTCGCAAGAATTGGTAAGCAAGGTAAAGCGGACGATTTGTCAGCATCAGACCTGCAGAAAACAGGTTCTGAACTCGGTGCTTTGCCAGATTTGTTTGCATCTCCATCCAGAAAGCCAAAGGCATCGGTCTCAAGTTCAAGTGAAGCGGATGGGAGTTGAACTCAATTAATGTCAGCTCAGGAGGAGTGGCGGCGGTGATGGACAAAAATACCGCTGAATCATGCTGACACATCTCGAAGTTTTTGGATTCAAGTCGTTTCCCGACAGAATCCGCTTTGAATTTGTCCCTGGTATCACAGGGATCGTTGGGCCTAATGGTTCCGGAAAAAGCAATGTTGTTGATGCTATTCGATGGGTTTTAGGTGAGCAAAGCGCACGCAGCATGCGTGGTGAAGGAATGTCCGATGTTCTGTTCAAGGGGTCAACAAATCGCCGACCCGCGCAAGTAGCCGAAGTGACCCTGTTTCTGAACAATCGGTCAGCTCTGTATTCACTAGACTCCCCCGAGATCATGGTCACAAGGAGGTTGACCCGTCAGGGACAGTCAGAATACTTGATCAACGGATCGGCTGTCCGACTCAGGGATGTCAAAGATTTATTTCTTGGAAGTGGGACTGGCTCCGACTCTTTCTGTGTGATTCAACAAGGTCAGGTGTCCGCCCTGCTACAAGCATCTCCAGTGGAAAGGCGGGCCTTATTTGAGGAGGCCGCTGGCGTCAGTCGTTTCAAGGCAAACCGAGAGGAAAGTCGCAAGAAATTGGAGCGGGTTGAATCCCACTTGGCCCGTTTGGGTGACTTGAAATCGGAGTTGGACAAACGGGTTCAAACAGCAAGACTTCAGGCGGCTAAGGCAGTCAAGTTCAAGGAAATCCAGGCTCAGATCAGGGATTGCAAAATCAATCTTCTGGTCAACCAGTGGCGCGAATCCCTTGGGCGCATGGCGATGTTGAATGCGAAAATCGAGGCATTGGAACCTGCATCAAACGAAGAAGGAATCGGGCATACGGGGACAGATATAGCCATCCTTCAGGCAAACGCTGCAAACGATGAGATGAATTTAAAAGATGCAGAAAAAAGCAGGGCGTTAATGTCGCAGGATTTTGCATTGGCATGCCAACAAATCCAGCGTGATTATTTCACGCTGGAAACCAACGCACATGATCAGGACCGAACATTCCAAAGGATGGCAAGGGCGTTTAGCCGACTGCTGGCTGCAAAATCTGCTGTTGAACATGCAAAAAAAGAACTGGACGCCATCAATTCTGAAATTCGTGATGTTGTTGCTGAGTCCGAGAAAAATGAAGTTGAGCTTAAGAGATTGGAAGAAAAAGCCATTACGGAAAAGGTTTCGGTTGCAAAGACGGCTGAAGCTCATGCTATCATCATTGAGCGGCGGTCACTCATAGAAAATGAATTATCAAAAACCCAAGATTCGATTCAGCAGACCAAAATTCAAATCAATGCACTGGTTAGCAGGAAATCTGAGGCAAAATCGAATCTTGAAAATGAAAACAAAAAATTTGAGGAATTGGTTCGTGAACTTGAAGAACACACAATCCTTCTAAATGGTTCAAGATTGGGGTTAAAAGTTGAACTAGAAGATCGCGATGCAATCCAATGCTCAATAGATCATTTGGTCCGTAAATGCAACGAATTGCATGTTGAAAAATCTATAATTCTTGGTCGCAAAGATATCCTTGAAGGATTGGAAAAAACACATGAAGGATTTGGAAATGGTGTCCGGGATATTCTGAACGCTGCTTCAAATGAAAATGCATGCTGTTGGAAAACTATCCTGGGATTATTAGCAGACCAACTCAAGGTGCGCAGGGATTATGCCCCATTAATTGAATTGGCGCTTGATGAAAGATCTCAACGGATTTTGGCGCTTGATAAAGCCGATGTTTATGAATGCCTCATCTCACTAGGGAACAAATGGCATGGGCGAGTGGGATTTATTTTTCCAGAATTGGCGCAAGCCGAAGATGAGGATGAGTTCATTCCACCCCCCAGTCACCCTGGCATTATAGCGAAGGCATCAAATCTAGTCAGGTGTGATGTCTCACGATTCACGGATTTGCCAGAAAGACTTCTTGGCAAAACGCTAATTGTTAAGAATTTCAAAGCGGCTCTTGAAATCCAAAAACTGGCTCCTGGCTATTCGCTCATAACCTTGGATGGAGATCATATTGATGCCAATGGTGATATCACATTTGGACCAATGGTTCCTAAATCTGGAATCTTATCGAGAAAAGCTGAATTAAGAGAACTGCGGGATCGGCTATCTTTTATTGAATTATCTCACGTTGATTTGGAGAAAGATTTATCAACTCAATCAGCAATACTGGCTAACTGTAAAGTAAGGGTTGATTTGTTGAAAAATCGTTTGGAAACATTGGAGGATATTGAGAAACAGATGGTCACTAAGGTTCAGGATTCGTCTCTTGCGATCGACGGCTTGAAGACTCAATCAGAATCAGATGACCATGCGGAAACTGAATTATTGAAAGCTTTGTCAGTCTTGGTGTCTGAAACTTCGAGATTGGAGTCTTTAAAATTTAAATTGATTGGTATCGAAAAGGAAATGAATGATCAATTGGCTGATGAAATAAGGTCCCTGAATTCTGCAGAAGAGCGATTAAAGCAATACGAAAAAATTAGGTTTGAATTTAATGCGCGTTTGCTTGAAAAACAATTATTTGCCGGGCAGGCGGAAAATAGATTTAAGGAAAGAAAAGCATTTTTTGAGATGTGTCATCTTGAGTTAGACAAGGAGTGTGCTGATGCGCTGATTGAAAATGAAAAGATTCAAAGTGTAAATAAGCGAATGATGACAATTTTGGATGCCATCAGCATGGCTCACAATCGTTACGATTTATTAACTTCAACGTGTGAATTCCACAAAAAAAGTTTAGATGCATCTACTCAATTGCTCAACGATGCCGTTCGAAAGGAATCAGATATTGCCGGTTCAAAAGACCAATTGGTCCAGCAGCGACAAATGTTGCTTATTGAAAAGGCTAAGGTAGAATTGCAAATGTCAGATATAAGCAGAAGGGCCTCTGAAGACTTTCAAATTGACCTCAACCATGAAAGTGCCATCCGTCAACAAGAAACAACAAAGCCTCATTATTCAACCGATCTTGATGATTTATATGCACAAATCAAGCGTTTAGGATCGATCAATGAAATTGCCTTGCAGGAATTGAAGGAATTGGGTGAAAAACAAGCAGCTTTTCAGGAACAATTTTCCGATCTTGGTTTTGCTAAAAAGTCACTTTTGGATTTGATTGATGCCGCCAATCAGGAAGGCGGTACTCAATTTTTGACTTTGTTTAATGCTGTTTCATCCAATTTTCGTGAATTGTTTCGAAAACTGTTTTCCGGGGGGCAAGCTGAACTATTGCTTGTTGATTCAGAACGACCACTAGACAGCGGAATTGAGGTGATTGCGCGTCCTCCTGGAAAGGAAGCAAACAATTTGTCATTGATGTCGGGTGGTGAACGCACAATGACTGCTGTGGCGTTGCTACTGGCAGTTTTTCGAGCGCGGCCTTCACCATTCTGCGTGTTGGATGAAGTGGATGCTGCTCTTGATGAAGGTAATGTTGGCAGGTTTACCGAATTGATCAAGGAATTTTCGGCCAAGACTCAATTCATCATGATCACACACCATAAGCGGTCCATGACTTGTGCTGATGTGCTTTTGGGTGTGACTATGGGGGACCCAGGAATTTCCACCCGTATGGCGGTAAGGATCGAGGATTGGATCCCATCAGAATACGCTAAAGCAGTTGCGTAATCAACAAAATGGCATAATAAGATAATATGATTGACATAGGCACTTATTTTAAATTGCTTCCAAGCAAAAAATGCACCTCGGCTGTTTGCCTGATAATCAAAGACATAGATAAAGGTTCAAATACAATCGATCCAGAGCCTTCGGGTTGCCAAGATCTTGGATCAACCTGTGATTTGATTGAATCAATGATGCTGGTAAGAGTTTGAGCGAATTGTTGTTGGTTGTACCAAGGTGGCAAACGCATGTTAGAAACACCTAAAAGATCGCCAATATAATATGATCGCGTGACCAGATTCTCTCGTGACCTTTCGGCGGTTGTAACTTGGATTTCCTCGCTGCGAATGATGTAAGAAAGGCCTAGATCAGCCAGGACTTTCTTGAGGACTGTTCTACCAGTCCAATTTCGCGCTTTAACAGTCACTGGAGAATCAATTCTTACTCCAGCAGCCTCAACGGCAGGTCGATCAACGATCAGGCTAAAACCCAGTTTATTTTCCATTTCCTGCAAAAAGTATTCCAAGCTTTTACCTTCAATGTTAATGTCCATGGGTGTTGATAAAGATTTAAGTAAAGATTTCTCTTTTTCCGTAAGCTTTGATGTTGACGATCTTCTTTTTGATTTCTCAGCCCAATCCGGCGGGAATACTAAATCACCAGTAATGGGGATTCCAGACTCTTCAATTTGACGCATGGCAACAAGATAGCCTGATTCATATTTGGATTTTAATTCATTATTATTGGCCACTTGATTTTTTATACCGAGCATCTGAATTGACGCTTGAATCGCAGGGCTATCAGGATATCTTTTGTTTAATTCAATGGCTTTCTTTGTTGCATCTGCAATTCGCCCATGAGCTTGAAGTTCCCTTATTTCTTTTAACTTAATTGATAATTCGGTCTCGGAATTGTTAGAGTCTTCTCCATATTTCTTCTGATTTCTTTGTAAGGCATTACTATCGCTTTTCAATTCTTTAATTACAGCCTCAATCGTATTATTACAAATAATTATTTTTTTTGAGCAAATGTCAGTCAGATATGTTTTTCTTTTTTCCGGTAGATGCTGCTCGTTTTCCAATGTTTTCTTTATTCGCTCATAGATAGCTTTGGATTTTTGCGGACTTTTTGACAATAATTTCTCAGCTTCTTTGAGACCTTCTCGAAAGTCATATTCGATTCTTGCTAACTCTACTGCCAAACGCGCTTTGGCATCTTTAAGCGGATCTTCTTGTAAATCAGAAGTAACCAATAAGTGCACAAGAAATTGAGCAATAATATGTGGGAGTGGTGCCATGGTTCTTGCTCCGATAGATCAACGGATTCTCTCTTTGTTTTATCATTGATTTTTTGCGTCATTCAGCAACTAATTTTTGTAAATTTGAGACAAATACAACATGGCTCTCTGTTTCAAATTGCATTTGTAATAAACTTGTGAATTTTATTTTTAAGTTCACCTGCCAAAAATACTGAACCAGTTATGCAGATTAGGTCATTTCGGGATGCATTCTTGATGGTAATTGCAAGGCTATCTTCTGAATTATCATTTGTTATGCATCGATTCTTTAAGTTTTCCGGAATGAATTCCATCATATCGCTTGGGTTGGCTGCCCTTGTTCCACCCGAATAGCGGGTTAGAAGGATTGTGTCGAACCTGCCGACAAGGTGATTGAGCATTCCTCTGATATCTTTGTCTTGGCTCGCGGCGAATACCAAGTGTTTCTTTCCTGATGCTGGCAAATCTTTCAATGCTTCTGTCAAGGCAATGACGCTTGCTGTGTTGTGTGCTGTATCCAAAATGATCCAAGGACCTTTTGCTATAACTTCGACTCTTCCTGGCCAATTCAGGAAATTGGTTCCATGTTTTGTTGCTGTGTCAGAAACTTCAATTCCTGCTCTCTCAATCATGGCAATGGCAATCGATGCATTGTCGATTTGATGTCTTCCTGATAATCCAGCGACCAAACCAGAATAGCTTCGGGTTGGTAATTCCAAATCAAAGGACCATTTTCCATTAGATTCAAGATTCAAATTGATTACTTTAATTTGATTGTCTATCTCCCAAAGGTCAGTTCCAATAATCTTTGCTTTTTCTTGAATAACCTCTTTTGGACCCTTTGTGCGAATTCCAGATACGGCGGGAACTCCTGCTTTCAATATTCCTGCTTTCTCGGCTGCGATCAGTTCCACAGTTGATCCCAATTGTTTTGTGTGATCCAAGCTTATGCTCGTCAAGGCGCAGGCAATAGGCCGGCAAACATTCGTTGAATCCAATCGTCCTCCGAGGCCTGTTTCGAGAACCACATAATCAAGGGATAAGTCCATAAAATGCTTGAATGCAAGGCATGTGGCCACCTCAAAAAATGTTGGTGGCTCGCAAGAGATTTTCGAGCTGGCAGAATGAATTTCCAGCACTCTTTCTTTCAATTCCGGTGTTGAGATTTGATACCCGTTTATTACGAATCTTTCATTGATTTCAACAAGATGTGGCGATGTGAACATTCCGACTGAATATCCTGCTTTTCGCAAGATGGAGTCCACATATGCGCAGACTGAACCTTTTCCCTTGGTTCCGGCAACATGCAGACATTTCAATGGAAGATGCGGATTTCCAATTTTATCGAGAATTTCTGTGATTCTTTGTAGTTTTAATTCTTCAAGACTGGCCGGACGTCTTTCATAATTGACCAATTCATGCCACCAATCCCATGAATTTTCAATTGGATCGACTGAAGTTCCACCATCAATTCTCGAAATCTGCATTTATGGCAAACCTTGGGCTTAAATATCTTGAACAGGCATGCATATTTGCCTCATGATCGATTCTGCTTTCTCCTGAATCATTGAGGCCAAATAATGGCGGACCTCCTCAGATTGGTGATTTTCTATTGCTGTTGAATGAATTCGAGGAAGCGCGTAAAGAATCGAGAAATTGTCCAGAGTCATGGATTCAATTCGAGCATGTTTTCCTTGTCGTTCGGTTTCCTGCCAAATCTGGCGACTTTTTCCGCTTAAAACCAAGTCATCTTCGCTTCGTAGAAGGATAAGGTGGTCAACCAACGGCGGATCAAATTCCAAACATGACAATTTAACTGACAAATCCTTCAACTTCCCTTGGCCTTTTCCAAGGAACAATCCAACTCCTACCTTCCATGGCGTTCCTGATTGACTTGACCAATGACCTAGGCTTACGACCCCATAAACTGGATGGTCTCCATAATCGAATGATTCAACCACATGCTGAAGTCGCCACGGCCCGACTCGTACTCCATGCTCATTAGCCAATCGAAGAAGGAATCCCAGGCCGTTATGAATTTCCCGGGTTGCCCCGCATAGTGAGCCTTCGGGGGAAAGTTGTCTCTTCGCGGAAGCCAATTCGATTTCCCAAATATCCGCCAAGATTGCCTCGAGACCAGGATTATTTTTGGCTGGCTCGATATTGGACGCTGGAGCCGTATTCACTGAAATTTCCACAACGGATTTCAATGAATATTCCTTGTTTGGCTCAGGCGATACATCTTGGGATTCAAAGTGATTTCGCAGCCTGTTGACCGAAATCGTGGAATCTTGAGGTATTGGATCAATCAATGCCGTTGTTTCAGGTACTGGGGTGCCAAAGACGACCGAATCAAAAATGGACCTGTACTGTTGAAGCATGTCACGAAGGGTTGATTCGGTCTTGGCAACCCGTTCAACCTGCGCCGACTCCAAAGGAAATAACGGTGGAAGAGAAGAAAAACATGGGTGGGATGAATGGATTGTTTTCAGTCTGGCTTCAACCACCATCCTCACGAGAGTTGGATGAGGTGGATCCAATCGAATGGATTGCAGAGTTCCCATTCCCGGCAAGTGAACAGGATTCGTGAGCCTGTCGCGCATGTATCCATCAAGTGAAGGTATGAACCTGTTCCATAATCCCCGCTCGGCGAACAACAAAAATCCTAAGCCCGGTAATTGATGCAACGCCTGAACAATTCCTGCAAAAAATGACTCGGCAACCCGGAATGAATCCTCGCCCCTGCGGGCTAGGAGCAAGTCCTCAAGTTGATCGAACGCGATAACAATGGGGACCTTCGCCTTTTTGGCGATTTCCATCACGGCACGAAAAAGAGCCAGCACCAAATCAGCCCTTGATGGCCGGACATGGAATGCGATTTCCGCAAAGCCATAAGTCAGGAAACTCGACAAGTCAGATTCATCACCATGGAAGATTGCCTGACAATAACCTTTAATAACTGAAGCGACCATGATTCCTTGCGTCGATCGGCCCATGGTGTTTGAGGCGTGCGCAGAGGCAAGAGTGCATGCCAGCGATGGGGACAGTCCCACTTCATGACATAATGCGATCAAATCATCTGGGGATGAGATGGTGGCAGACTTTTCAAGCCTTGAAACTAGCCATGAGCATTTTTCTCGGGCCTGATCATGCCCAAGACCCAGTTTTCCCAAAAATTTGCCAAATATGGGAGGAGGGAATAACTGAATTCTTTCAGCATCCGGCAAATGCACTAGTGCCGCGGCCAGGGATCGGCAGGCCACATCCAACCCTATCATGTGAATTGGTCTGTTTTTTCCCTGCCTCGATCCTCCTAGTAAAGTGTCAATGACTTGAAAGAGAAGATATTCAAGAAAATCAGTATCGCGCTGGTATGTTCCCGGAGTTACCAATATCTGGAGCCCGGAGATTCCATGCTTGATCGAATGAAGCAAGTGCGTTTTGCCAATTCCTTTGTTGCCAAGAACTGGTAACAGTGATGCATCCTCGCCGGGTTTTTCTCGAAATTGATCTACCAAGGCAAGGAGCATGGTTCGTTCGCGTTGATACAGGTCCGGGACATGAATTCTTCCGCAGGATTCGTCGTCAGAATTGCGGGCGAAGTGATTCCTGAAGGGATTCCCTGCCTCCCTGAGGATTTCCATGGCGCGGCGAACCTGAACGGGATCAATCGCCCGCGCTGATGCCGCTGTTGTCATGGCAGTTGCTCCTGAAGAACGAATCCTAATCCTGGCAGACTTGCGTAATAGGCGATGTCATGTCCTGCCATCAAGGCGACATCAGGGCATGGAATTTCTTGGAGAGGACCTGTCCATGCATGCAGGTGAATTCTATTTTCGGTGCGCAAGCGGCGCAGGGAATCGTGGAATTCTCCCAAAGTCAGTCTCGGGTATTGAATTCGAATGGATTCCCAAAGCTGAGGTAGAGGTACATCCATACCGTTTTCGGAAAGATGCTTCATGTGCATCTCGATTGGTAAATCAATTTGAGAATCTTCACTGGAAAGCAATCGATTGAGAGCCTCGCTCAAATGGTCGAGACGAGTGATGTTTTCCCTGACACGCTGAAGAATCGCTCTTTCCTGATCCTTCCATGTGTCCAATAACCTAAGCCAATCAGAAATTACCAAATCAAGTCTCGGATCTTTCCGTAGGCGAGACCAGCCTTCATCGGTGATTTTCGCTTTAGAACCGTCGTCCAGATTTTGAATCCATCCTTCATTAAGACTTTGGATGCATGCAGCCTTGCCGTTTTTATTAGACAAAAATAGACCAAGGCTGCCTTTTGAGGAATGAATGTCTAAACCATCGGGATATAAGGCGGCCTTGGAAAGTCCTTCCCTGATCATTGATTCCCTTGTGATCGACATCCAGCCTGTCTCCGAATCGGCCCAAACCTATCGGTTGTTGTCGATACAGAACAAGGCCATTCCGATTATCGGAAGTCAGTTGGGCCAAGTTTTGGAAGATTTGAGTTCCCGGTTACATCTGCTGACAATTGTTGAAGCAGTTGTTGAAAGGAATCGCTTGATACGATCAAGTTTTGGAGGTGTTTCTGTTTGATATATCCTTCAGAAAGAACCACATGGTTCAACCAATCCAAAAGATGATCATAAAAGCCATTGATGTTGAGAAGTCCGACGGGCTTTGTGTGAAACCCCAACTGTGCCCATGTCAAGATTTCAAACAACTCGTCAAGGGTTCCGAATCCTCCAGGCAACCCAATGAACGCCATTGCTCGATCAGCCATAATGGATTTTCGTTCGTGCATCGTACCGGTGACAATCAGTTCAGAAAGCCCGGTGTGACCAATCTCTTTATCTAAAAGAGACTTTGGAATGACGCCGACAACCTTGCCTGCGGCCGAAAGGGCGCCATCGGCCAGATGCCCCATCAATCCAACTCGCCCACCACCGTATACCAAGGTAATTCCATGACGACCAAGATATTCTCCCAATTCCCTTGCGATTCGGACATGGGATGGGTGGATACCACTGGATGAACCGCAAAATACAGCTACTGAATCCATTCCAAAGGCCTCAACTACGATTAGACCGTCACTTTGGGAAAAGTAATGGCTATTTGTGTCCCCATTTCTTGTGAGGATTGAATGTCCATAATCGCCATGTGTCGCCTTGTCATTTCCTGCACAAAGGTTAAACCCAAGCCGATACCCGAATTTTCCGCTTGGTGAATGGCTTTCTTTTTTTTGGTGCTGAATCCCGCTGTTCGACACCTTTCCAAGGTGTCTGCATTCATACCCTTGCCATTATCGCAAACTGTGAGAATGACAGAATTATTTTCATCGGAAATGGTCACTGCAACAATGACTTCCCCTTCCCATCTCATGGCTGCCATGACCGCCTGCTTGCGACCTTCAATCGATTTTTGTTCACTAAACTCTTGTGCTTTCGTTACCAAATCGTTTCGTTTTTCAAAAATAGCATCACGAGCATTCAGAATCAGGTTTTCTATGGATTGTTCGAGATGCGATTCCTGTCCATGGATCCATGAGGTACAGATGGTAGAAGCATTTAACTTAATCAGCCATTTGGACATGGCCATTTCTTTCCAAGTCTCAATAGTTCGTTCTACTAGTTGATTTAGGTTGACTAATGAGTGTGTTCCTGGAGTGGGGTCCCTTCTGAGAGCTTTGAGTGTTTGCCTGACACGGTCGCTTGCCTTTTCAAGCAATCGTTTGACTTCTTTCAACTTATCTGTGACTGATTCTGTGAGTTGGGAGGATTCAAGACATTGATCAACGATACTTGCTGGCGGAAGAAGTAGATTTTGCAGATTGTGGGCGTAGGATCCAGCGACAACATTGAGACTGGCAAGGAATTCGGTTTGTCGGTCAAGTTCCGTTTTCAATTCGTGGGACTTGGCCATTATGGCTATTTCACGAGCCTTCCTTTTGGCTTTTCTTTCAAGATCAATTCTCCATCCAATGAGTCCTATCCATGAAAGCCCTATTCCCGTGAGGCAAGTAAGTGCAAGCCCGAATGTTGTTCGTCTCCGATATATTTCATTTTCAATTTCTACGCGATCCTGGTAAGCCCTTAATTGGTAGTTGATCAAAACCTTGCAATCGCGAGGAAGCTGAACGACGTGTGATTTGATGGCTGACTGGTTTCTAGGAAGTCCAGAGTCCCAGACGACGGGATCGAGGTTTTGATTCGATGGGAATTCCAAAGCCATCCTATAAACCATCGGAAATAGTGGTATATAAGCCGTTTCCGTGATGCTGACTGGTGTTCCAAGTTCCTGCAGAAAATCAAAAATTTCCCTGCGATGCAATTTGATCCTTTCTATTTCGGTGTTTGGTGAAAAAGAAGTGTCGGCAGCTTTGATGAAATTGCCCACCAAAGCACCCAAGGAAATCTGACCAATTCGCGAATGATTGATCCATTGATCAAGAATATTTTGATCTCGTTTATCCTCACCTTCAAGCCAAACTTTCAATGGTTCCCATACAAGCAAGCCAATCCCGATAAGAAATATTGTGACCAATACAGTTGCCAGGCTGTTGATTCTCCGGCGGACCGAAAGATTTGGTATGTCCGGATCAATGATCGTCATTTTGAGAACACTGGTTGGATAAGCTGCCTGATCCTGGAAAATCTGCTTGAAGCGGTTAATCCGTTGGCGCTCCAAACTTCAACGGTTCCCTCCTTTTTCATGTCTCTTGGCAACCGGCTTGGAGACAAGGTCACAATATGCTCACCACTTCCTGAGTTTCGATTCCCGTCGTTATCAAATAGAAATGAAAAGTCTGCTTCAAGTGGAGCAAAACGAGGACCATCATGCGAATATTTTATGTTTCGAATTACTGATGCCAGAGTGGCTGAATGATCAGCTTCCCCAATATTCCTCCATGCTTCTGTCAGTGCTTGTATGAGATCACGATTCAACAAAAGATCATCGGTTCCGCTTGCAAGGTTTTTTTTCTCAGCCGGTGGATTTGGGTTGAATCCATATTCCGAGGAGACTGGATTTTGATGACAAAAAAAGACAACGGAAAATGGCAGGTCTTTGACAGGCCACAATTCTTCCCAGTCACGATAAACCGTATTAAATCCAAGCGTATCTCCGGAAATTATTGTGTATCCCTTCAACCTTGAATCAGTGAACTGGGCCAAGGTTTTCAATAATCTCCTTGAAGGAAAGAGCTGGCCACAGAGCGCAAGCCAATTGCCTTCGGTATTTGAATTCACAATGGCTCTGCTTGCAAAATTTGATGCCGCTAATAGTTCGTCTGAATTTGGTCTTTGCAAGCCTCCAACACTACTTTTTACTGATATTATTTGTGAGAATCCTTTTTGTATTTTATCTTTTTCTGGTAATGTTCTCCATGCTAAATCGATGGCTTCTTCCAGATCGGTGGCGTATGGGTCATCTACCCAACGCATGATCCAGGGTGCGGGAAGTGGTCCACTCCATGTATTTTGCTGTTTTAAAAAATCTAGAATCAAGGTGGCCATTTGGTAATTTGAAAATCCAAAGCGAAATGAAAGTCCTTTATGCAAAGTCATTAGGTTTTCACGCCCATGGAAGTTTCTTTCATTGCCGCGAAGGTGATTTGCGGTGGCCGTGGTGAGAATCATCACCGGTCTGTCTATAACATTCGGAGAGCCATCTTTTGTGATCGCAGTTGCCAATTTTATTGCGGACTCGGTGCTGGCTCCCCCAATGATTGCTATGGGTTGCGGAATTCTTGTAATCAGTTTGCCGACGATTTCGTATTCATCGTCTGTTCGATACCAAGACCAAATTAATGATTTTGATTTCCAAGTGAATTTGATTGCAGGAATCGTTCTTGGGTTCGATGGAAACGCTCCTCGTGTATCGATGCTGATGTCTTGACCGCAATTGGAATGGGAGAAAAAAAGAACCGCTTCAACGAATCGCTGCCAAGTCACTGAGGAATTTGATGGGGCAAGCCAGGCTATCTCATGGCTGCCAGCAGGAACACTTATCGGAATATCACCAAGGCTGTTTCTTGATTGTGAAATCAAGGCATAAATTGTTGCTATCAAGACTGTTGCGCTGCAGCACAACAACATTCCTTTGAGAAGCTTCTGAATTGCTGACGTTGACAATGTTTTTTCCACTTCCTTTCGAGTCTATCTTCGGTTGTTAGATTAGTGGTTATGATGACATCTCGTTTTTTTGCTCTCATTTTGGCGTAGTTCTTGGATGAGTAATGCTTATGAGCGAGTCTCCACTTCATCTTGTCATACTCGGTGCTTCCGGTGATTTGACAGCAAGAAAGCTTGTTCCTTCGCTATTCAGGCTTTGGCTCAAAAAAAGGCTTCCTGAAAAGCTTAAAGTGGTTGGTATCTCCCGAACCCCACTTGGAGATGAAGGGTTTCGAAAAAAGATGGCCGAAGCCGTCAGGCAATTCGCCGCTAAGGAATGGTCTGACGATGCTTGGAATGAATTCGCTAAAAGACTTTTTTACGCACAAGGAGATGCTGCCGCTGATGGCGGCTTGTCGAATCTCAAAGCATTTCTCGCCGCAAGCGAAGGTTCTTCAGGTAATGGTGACAGGCTGTTTTATTTCTCTGTGATGCCAGAACTTTACGGGTCAATTTTGGCGCGTCTAGATGCCGCTGGGCTTACCACGGGAGCGCCTTCCGGTGGAGAAAGCCCCTGGCGAAGAATCGTGATTGAAAAGCCATTTGGTAAGAACCTCGAATCAGCCCGCTCATTGAACAAGGCCATTTCAACTTATTTACGAGAAGATCAAATTTACAGAATTGATCATTATCTTGCAAAAGAAACGGTTCAAAACGTCCTTGTTTTCCGCTTTGCCAACACACTTTTTGAACCCCTGTGGAACCACAATTACATCGACCATGTTCAGATCACTGTTTCCGAGGCCGTTACCGTTGGCAATCGCGGAGATTATTACGACCGAGCCGGTGTTTTAAGAGACATGTTCCAAAATCATCTTTTGCAAATACTTGCAGTCACTGCAATGGAGGCCCCTTCCAGATACTCAGCCGATCTGTTGCGGAATGAAAAGGTCAAGGCACTGGATGCTGTAACAGTTTTTGATGACGCCAAGGCCCTTGAGAGCCTTGCCACAGGGCAATACCGAGGTTACGCAAATGAAAAGGGCGTCTCTGCGAGTAGCAGGACGCCGACATATGCAGCCATAAGGTTGCAAATCGATAATTGGCGATGGCGTGGAGTTCCTTTTTACTTGAGGTCTGGAAAAGGCTTAAGATCAAGGGCTAGTGAAATTCTTATTCAATTTCGTTGTCCCCCCCACCTGATGTTCCCTCTTCCGCCCGGATCTGAGCTTCAATGCAATCGATTGGCGATTTGCATCCAACCACAGGAAGGAATCCATTTAAACTTTCAAACCAAGGTGCCCGATCAGGAAAAATTGGTTCTCGATCCGGTTGACATGGAATTCTCCTATCGGAAAGCCTTCTCTGGGTTATCCATTCCCGAATCTTATGAACGCCTCCTGCTTGATGCATTGCTGGGTGATGCGTCACTTTTCATGCGAAGCGATGAAATTGAGAGATCTTGGGCCATCATGGATCCCTTTATTCGAGCCTCGGAAGATTCCCGCCTTCCTATGCCGGAAATCTATGAAACTGGTTCAATTGGCCCTGCCTCCGCAGACAGGTTGATTAAAGCCAGCGGCCATGATTGGATCGGGTTATATGCCGATCGAGGAACATCGTGATGAACACAATCTGCCAATCTAATGCTTGAATTGGGTTGGTCTTGCCAAGCGTTTGGAATAATGCGCACAATCCGGCTCCATGTTCAAGGGAGTTTCTCATGGAATTCCTGGATTCAGTTCGAGAGTTGTTGCATGACCTGGTGCATGTTGAATCTCTCCGTGGATCGGTTCAAGCATCTTGGCCATGGTTTTTTCTCACCATGTGCGCCATCATATTTTGTGAAACCGGGTTGGTCTTTCTGCCGTTTCTGCCTGGAGATAGCCTTCTTTTTGCGATTGGAGCATTGGCGGCAACCGTACCGGACATTGGATTTCATTGGATATTGGCAGGTTTATTTCTTGCGGCAGTGTTAGGAGACGCATTTAATTACTTTGTAGGATCTTGGTTTGGCCCGAAAATTTTCTCAATTGAACGATCAAGAATTTTGAACCCATCGCATTTGCGAAAGGCGAAGCTGTTTTTTGATAAAAATGGGCCAAAAGCCATAGTTTTGGCTAGGTTTGTTCCAATCATCAGGACATTTGCTCCATTTATTGCCGGAGCAGGCGGCATGAACTATCAAAAATTCGCCTTATTCAATGTGGTTGGCGCCGGTTTGTGGGTTGTTGGTTGTGCGGGCGCCGGTTACCTTTTTGGCAACATTCCATTCGTGAAAACCAACTTCGAATTGGTTGTCTTGGGTATTGTTGGGGTTTCGATTCTGCCTTTCTTGATTGAGATGATTCGCCCGCGATTTTCTCCGTCAGAAATTGCCACAGATTCTCCTTCAAAAAACGCGAAATCCTCTGAACTTCGTGCCACTCCCCCTGCAGCATGAATTGGTTAGTCATGAGTCGGTTTTGGGGAAGCGTACATTTTATCTGTTTATGTTTCTAACCGATTGAAAAGACATGTCATGCTGATAATTTGTAAAGCCTGTAGATTGGTTTGATTAGGATTGGTTTGGTGATTGAGAAACAATAATGCGACATGTTCTTTCAGCTTTGGTTCAGAATCAACCCGGCGTTCTCGCCCATGTTTCAGGGATGCTTGCTAGCAGGGGCTTTAATATCGATAGCCTTGCTGTAGGTGAAACTGAAGACAATAACTTGTCCCGAATGACTTTTGTTGTTCGTGGAGATGACAGGACTGTGGAACAAGTAGGCAAGCAGCTATCAAAAATTGTCACAGTTGTAGGGGTTCAGGATATTAGCAGTGAGGATTATGTTGAGAGAGACTTGATGCTTGCCAAGGTAAAAGTGGCACCTTCCCAAAGGGTTGAGATCACATTACTTGTCGAAATGTTTCGTGGCCGCGTCGTTGATGTCTCTCCCGAATCGCTGATTGTTGAAATTAGCGGAACGGAAAGAAAGATTGAGGCTTTTATCGACTTGATGCGGCCGTACGGAATTCTTGAACTCGCGCGAACGGGAAGAATAGCGTTGGTTCGTGGCACTGGCGACAAGGAGGCCTTGGCATGAGTACTGGCGCCCTACCCACATTGAAATCGGCCACTCGAGACTACCCTGCACTTGCCAAGGTCTTGGCTTCAATCTCTGCCGGCGACATCATAAGGATTCATAAAAAATTAAGAATTAACAGTATGCATAGCTGGAACCATGAAATCGTTGTGAATTTTTCACATGTCGATTTTCTTAGCACAGGTTTGGCGACTGATCGTGTTCCTGAAGACGATGTGGTGTTGGTATGTGTACATTTTTGCAAACAAAATGGGGAACTGGGAAGCGTGATTCTTGATGATCAAACCACCTTGGAAAAGATGTGATCACGCTTTAGCTTGGTGATTTTTCTGCCCTTGCCAGTAATTCGCCTTCAGTCATAATGCGATTTCTTCCTTACGCCCCCAAGCCTATGGAATTGGTATTTTTGGTTAACCTTCCTGTTTGGTGATTCAAATGTCTGAAACCATCCTGAAAATAGAACCACGAACGATCAAAGGTAGTCGGGCGGCAAGAAACTTAAGGAAATCCAACAAGGTTCCTGGAATCATGTACTCCCACGGTGAAGCTGCGATCTGTATTGCAGTTGATCCCAAAGAAGTCCAAGCCATTATTTCTGCTGGGAAAAGCGTTATAGATATTGATACAACCGGCAAGAAGGAGAAAGCGGTTGTTAGAGAAATCCAATGGTGTCATCTTGGTCGCCAAATACTTCACATTGATTTGGGTCTCGTGAGGGCCGATGAGAAAATCAAATTGCATGTTCCCGTTCAAACCAAGGGGATGTCCCCTGGTGTAAATAGTGGTGGTGTTCTTGAACTCCCTCTGCATGCCCTTGACATCGAATGCATGGTCACCAACGCCCCCTCCGCCATTGTTGTCAGTATCTCCGAATTGGTCATCGGGTCATCAATACATGTTCGCGATCTCCTTCTCCCGGAGGGTGTGAAGGTTTTGAATGATCCTGACCTGCTTGTCGTCCATGTTATTGAACGCAAGGAGGAGATGGCGACAACCACTGCCGAACAAGTTGAACCTGAAGTAGTAACGAAGAAGAAGGTGGAAGAACCCAAGGAATGACATTTGGCTCAATAGTGTCGAGGATTGATGCACATTATTGTGGGACTCGGAAATCCTGGTAGAGAATACGAAGGTACCAGGCACAATGTAGGCTTCGAAGTCATTGATCTCTTGGCGCGCAAATGGAATGTTTCTAATTTTCAGCATCGTATGGAGGGTTTGGTTGCTGAAATCGCAGACGGTTTCCGGAAAATTCTTCTTGTCAAACCCCAGACATTCATGAATTTGAGCGGCCGTTGCGTTTCCAAGATCATTAATTTTTATAAGGTTCCACTCGAGTCGCTCATGGTAGTATGCGATGACAAAGAAATTGGTCTTGGTCGTCTGCGAATAAGGTCAAATGGTTCCCATGGGGGGAACAATGGCTTAAGAAACATTCAGGAGCATTTAGGAATGGAGTACCCTAGAATTCGCATCGGAATTGGACAGCCTGCCCATGGCGATGCCTCCGCGCATGTTTTGGGTAAATTCACCCAATACGAACGGGATGCCTTGGGAGATTCCTTGTCAAAATCTGTCAACGCGATTGAAACTTGGCTTCATGATGGATTGGAATCTTGCATGAATAAATTCAACGGCCCAGGAAAGATTGGCGGATGAATTCCAACCATAAGTGATATTGCATTTCCACATTAAAGAAAGAGAGGAAGAAATGGTTGAGCGGATTTATGAGGGGATGTTTTTGCTGGATACCGGAAAAATGGGAGGCGACCTCAATGCGGTTGCCGACCAGTTGATTGCGTTGGTCCAAAAACATGGTGGAGAAGTTTATACCCATCGTGTTTGGGATGACCGAAAACTGGCATATCCAGTCAAAAAACAGAAAAAAGCATTGTATTTCATGATGCACTTCAAGATTAAGGGCCCGGTGATTGCTGAATTGAGCAAAGATTTGGACATTGTGGAATTTGTGCTTAGGTACATGTTCCTTTCAATTGAGCCAAAACTTGTTAACAATCTTCTTGAAATTGGCCGGGATCCACAAGCTGTTCACCTTCAAACGGTCCAAATTCCTCCTGATGAGGATCTCTACGATTCCCCACCCGATCGCAATCGACGCCGCCGGCCTGTGGAAACCCGCGAATAATCATTTGTCCACCAAGCGTGGCATGAGTACTATTGAGTCTCACATTCATCGTTATCCTCTGGCTGGAGTTGAGCAGTGGCCAATTTGAACAAGGTCATGCTGATCGGCAGACTCACAAGGGATGTTGAGGTTCGCACCTTCAGCAATGGCGGCAAGGTGGCAAAGTTCGGATATGCGGTCAACAATCGCACCAAGAGGGACAATAATTGGGTCGATGATCCAGTGTACCTGAACATCGAAGCATTTAACCGCGGTGAGAACGGCGGCTTGGCCGACCGGTGCGAACGGTTTTTGAAAAAAGGCTCCCAATGTTTCATTGAAGGTCACCTTGTTCTCGACCAATGGACTTCGCAATCCGGAGAAAAACGCACTGCCATCAAGGTGGTTGTTGAAAAGATGGAACTTCTAGATGGCAGGCCTACCGGTACAGAAGGAAATCCTTCAGCTCAACCTGCAAAGCGTGGTGGTTTTGAAGGTGATGGTGGCGGGTCATTCCAAGGTGATTACGGTGCCGATTTCGGTGGAGAAGACAACGGCGGCCCCAAGTCAGAGCTTCCGTTTTAGCGCAGTAGTTTGAATAAATTTATTTGGTTTGGAGCATATGATAATGAGCAAGAGCACTCACGGTCACTTGGTCAAAGGTCGCAATGGAAATATCAAATTGGTGCTGACGGAGGATGTCCTGCACTTAGGGCACCAAGGAGAAGTTGTTGAGGTTCGCCCTGGTTACGCGAGAAATTACTTGGTGCCAAGAGGATTGGGAACAATTCCGTCCGAACACAACCTTCGCCTCCTCGAACGCTATAAGGTTCGGGTTGCCCAAGCACGGGAGGCCAGAATTGCAGACCTTAAGGCTCTTGGTGACCAAATCTCAAAGTTTTCCGGCATTACGATTGAATCAAGAGCTAATGCAGAAAACCAGCTCTATGGTTCTGTAGCAGCCGCAGAAATATCCACCGGGCTCAAGGCTAAGGGTTACCCGATTGAACCAGACATGGTTGTTCTTGAAGGTGCCATTCGGGAGACTGGCTTGTTTGGTGTTAAACTAAATCTCGGATTTGGGATTGAAACTGAAGTGAAGGTAGCCGTCGTTTCCGTTGCGGAAAAGCGATGAGGTCAGCGCATGGCCAAGGATGGTAACGGCCCAGCGCGTGGTTCCCAGGAACTTCCAAGGAACCATGACGCCGAGCAGTCTGTTCTTGGCAGCATGATCCGTGACAATCATGTGATTCCGGATGTCGTCATTGAGATGCGTCCGGAATCGTTCTTTTCCCATGCTCATCTGCGAATATTCAAAGCCATTGTCAAGCTCTTTGAAACGGGCAAACCGGTTGATTTGGTAACCCTCGCCCAAGAACTTTTGGTAGATAAATCCCTGGAGGAAATCGGTGGCCCCGCTTACCTTCTTGAGATTTGGGAAAAAACACCCACTGCAGCCAATGCCAAATTTTATGCGAAGATTGTCCGTGAAAGAGCCACAGTAAGGTCAATCATACATGCTTCTACGGAAGTGCTTGATGAGGCTTATGGAGATGCCAAGGAGGCCGATGAACTCCTCCATCAGACGGTTGGAAAATTCCTGCAATTGGCCCGACAGGAAGTCAGGGGTGTTGTTGTTCAGCTCAAGGAGGCTTTGAATGAGGCCTATGACAGGATTGATGCCAGGAATTCACGAGACCAATCAAGCATAAGTGGTTTGGCGACCGGTTATCCCGACTTGGATGAGATTACGGCAGGTTTTCAAAAATCGGAGATGATTATCGTCGCAGCCCGCCCATCAGTTGGAAAAACGGCGTTTGCACTCAACCTGATTCGAAACATTATTACTCGAGACAAGGCGACGGTGCTTTTTTGCAGTCTGGAACAATCCCGAATTGAAATTGCGGAACGATTGATGTGCAGTCACGGCCGTGTTGACAGTCAAAAACTTCGCAAAGGCCGATTGAATTCCGATGAACTCGACAGGCTTGTTGTCGCTGGTGGCGAATTGATCAACACGGGCCACCTTCATATCGATGACAGCCCTTCCCAGAGCATGCTGAGAATCGCCTCCAATGCCAGGCGACTGAAAATGCAGTACGGCCTTGATTTGGTTGTGATTGATTATTTGCAGTTAATTGAGCCAGAAAACAGACGCGACCCAAGACAGGAGCAAGTTGCGCAGATTAGCCGTCGAATCAAGGCGTTGGCCCGTGAATTGACGATTCCGGTAATTGCTTTGGCCCAGGTGAACAGGGCAAGTGAGGACCGCCAAGACCATCGCCCAAGACTAGCGGATTTGCGAGAGTCCGGAAGCATCGAGCAAGACGCCGACACGGTTTTCTTGCTTCATCGTCCTGAGCGATTCGAGCCAGGGATGAACGAGGGGTATGTGGAAGTGATTGTGGGAAAACAAAGAAATGGTCCAACTGGCCAGGTGGCATTAAGTTATGTCAAGCAATTCATGCGATTTGAATCAACCACAGTAGGTACTCCTTTTGATCTTTAAACCCTAATTGGAATTCCTGGAATATTTATGGGAAGATCGATTTATCGAATTGGGATAGGACATGATACCCATCGACTCCAATCAGATCGTCCATTGATTTTGGGTGGTATTAAGATTGATCATGACTTCGGTCTTGCGGGCCACAGCGACGCAGACATCGTTCTTCATGCGCTCACGGATGCATTGCTTGGCGCTGTCGCTGAGGGAGATATTGGCGATCATTTTCCAGACGATGATCCCTCGAATGCTGGAAAGGCAAGTCACGCATTTTTGGCTCATTCCTTGAAATTGGTCAAAGGACATGGATTGCATATTGCCAATGCCGACATAATTATCCACGCGCAAAAACCGAGACTTTCCAAGCATAAAGAAAACATAAAAAATTCGGTCGCGCGGATCCTTTGCATCGAACCAACACAGGTGAATATCAAAGCAAAAACGGGGGAAAATGTTGGACCGGTCGGAAGATTAGAAGCCATGGAGTGCCACGCGATCGTGTTATTGACAAACGAACAACAGGGATGATGGTTCATGAACATTCGAATTTACAACACGCTGACACGCCGGAAGGAGATCTTGTTGCCTGTCAAGGATGGCGAGGTCAGCATGTATGTCTGCGGTCCAACTGTCTACAAGCCCAGTCATGTCGGTCACATGGTCGGACCAGTCATTTTTGACACAATCAAAAGGTTTCTTGTTCACTCCGGATTCAAAGTAAAATTTGTCATCAATATCACAGATATTGATGACAAGCTGATTGCAGAGGCCCCTAAGCGAAACATGTCGGTTACTGAATTGGCTTCAGAAGTTACTGCAGATTACAAGAATTGCCTTGCAAAATTGGAAGTCACGGGTGTTGATTTATTCCCAAAAGCTACCGATCACATTCCTGAAATCATTGACATGATTTCAGGACTTATTGATAAGGGATTTGCCTATCCATCTGATGGTGATGTTTATTTTGACATCAGCAAGGATTCGGATTACGGCAAGCTATGCAACAGGGATCCCGAGCAACTGGAAGCTGGGGCCAGGATTGAAGTTTCGGCATTCAAGAAAAACCCTGGTGATTTCGCTCTTTGGAAAAAATCAAAGCAAGGTGAACCCAAGTGGCAATCGCCTTGGGGAGATGGAAGGCCAGGCTGGCATATCGAATGTTCAGCCATGAGCATAAAGCATCTTGGCGAGACGATTGATATTCATGGTGGAGGACTTGATCTCCAATTTCCACATCACGAAAACGAACTCGCCCAAACCGAGTCATTCACGGGAAAACCATTCGTGCGTCAGTGGATGCACAACGGCCTGATGAAAACAGGCGACAAGAAAATGTCCAAGAGTGAAGGCAATGAAATTGTTGTCTCTTCACTATTACAGAAATACAAACCGGATTGCCTGCGTTATTTACTGCTTGCTTCCCACTACAGGAGCCCAATTGAGTTCAGCGATGAAAGGCTTGCTGAAATTAAAAGAACACTAGACACATTTTATCGATTTTTTGACCGATACCAGCGTATTGCCAACCAGTCATTCTTTACTCTCAAGCCCGGGATTTCGGATTATTCAGTTGACGAGGAATTGGCGATCCTCAATGAAAAGTTTTTTGGATTCTTGTCGGATGATTTTAACACGGGAGCGGCGATCGGAGTGCTGCATGATTTGGTAGGTTTCTTGAATCGTTTGGTTGAATTGGAAAAACTTGAAAATGCCCGGCCTCGGGGTGCGATGGATTTATTTTGTCTTGGAACTGAATTATTACGGATTTTTTCAAACATACTTGGATTGTTTGTTCGCCCCGTGCAACTGACGGAAATAGTTGACATTGACGCCCGATTGGTGGACTTGCTTGTCGATTTGAGAAATGACGCAAGGTTGTCAAAGAACTTTCAATTGGCGGACAAGATTAGGAAGCGAATGCACGAATTAGGCATTGTTCTGGAGGATCGAGCTGGAGCGACTGGATGGCATCGTGAATAGCCCCCTTCCCTCTCTTTTGGGAATTGACCCTGGCATAGGAATCACTGGGTATGGAGTGCTGTTTGTTGCGAGCCATTCAGTTCAAGTGGCAGAGGCGGGAGTAATCAAAACAAAAGTAAGAACTGAATTGGCCTTACGGTTGATGGAACTGAGAAACGGAATTGAAGAAATATTGGACCAATACAGTCCTCGCGCCGTTGCTATCGAGCAATTATTTTCCCACTACAAGCACCCCCGTACGGCTATCATCATGGGACATGCCAGAGGCGTGATTATAGAGTCGATCGCTCGGCGAGGCATTGAAGTTCATTCCATATCTCCACGCCAAGCTAAAAAAACAATCACTGGCTCGGGAAGCGCGGGAAAAAGCCAGATGCAACAGGCCATGATGGTTGAATTGGGACTGAAATCGACACCAGACCCGCCTGATGTTGCAGATGCCCTTGCAATCGCATTGTGTCTCCATCACCGCATGCTTGGAACCGGAAAATTGTCATGATCACTCGAATGACCGGAACGATCAATCGAATCTTGGATGACGAGGCGAGGGTGCAGGTTGGCCCTATTGAATACCAGGTATTAATACCTGAGCTTACTCGCCGCGAACTTCAATCCCGTGTCGGTGATCAAGTTAACCTTGGCATCATCGAATATTTGGAAGGCAATCAGTCGGGTAGCCGACTTGTGCCAAGGAAAATTGGTTTTCTCTCGGATAATGAAATGGAATTCTTTGAGTTGTTTTGCACTGTGGACAAGATTGGTCCGAAAAAGGCTCTTAATGCCATGTCTGCTCCCGTCGCCGAAATCGCGAAAGCAATTATTTCAGAAGATCATGCTTGGTTGACGAGTCTCAATGGCATCGGAAAGGCGAGCGCCGAATCCATTGTTGGAAAACTTAAAAACAAGGTTGCGAGATTCCTTGATTTACTTCCTGCTGTTCAGGCAATAAATCCGCGCACTTCAGTATCGTCCGAATTGTTTGATCAGGCTTTTCTTGGAATGCTGGCTCTTGGTTTGTCCGCTGTCGAGGCAAGGAATAGGCTTGAATCGGTGATTAGAAACGGCAAGCAATTCCAAGATGTTGCGGCTTTGATCCAAGCAGCCTTTCAACGAGATTAGGAACACATAGCATGGCACGACAACCCATTGTTGGCGGCGCATCTCATGAAGATGATTCCCGCAGGGATGCTGCACTTCGTCCTTCCCGATTTTCCGATGTTGTTGGTCAAGGAACTGTTATTAACCGCTTAATGATAGCGGTGAATGCTTGCAAGAAATTGGCTGAACCAATGCCACATATTCTGTTCGACGGACCTCCTGGCTTGGGCAAGACCACATTTGCGAATGTGTTGCCAAATGAAATGGGATCCGCACTACAAATCACCTCAGGCCCAGCGCTGACCCGACCGGCCGACCTTTTGCCTTTCTTGACCAACGTCGAGGAAGGTGGATTCTTGTTTATCGACGAAATTCACAGGATGCCAAGAACCGTGGAGGAGTTTATCTATCCTGCCATGGAGGATTTTCGGGTCGATATTGTTCTTGGGGAAGGTTTGGGCGCTCGAACTGTTTCTATGCGGCTTAAGAGGTTTACACTTATCGGCGCGACCACGAGAAGCGGTATGTTGAGTGGGCCCATGAGGGATAGATTCAAGATGCATGAGCATTTAGATTATTACAACGAATTTGAGCTGTCCCAAATACTTAAGATAAATGCGTTAAAGTTAAAAACAGCTTTGTCGGAAGAAGCCGCCATGGAAATTGCCAAGAGAAGTCGAGGTACACCTCGAATTGCCAACTCCCGTCTTTTTTGGGCGCGGCAATTTTCAGCCAGTGAGCGGGATGGAAAGATTACTCATGATGTTGCCAAGGAAGCGCTTGCCATGGCTGAAGTTGATTTTGCTGGGTTGGATAAGCAAGATCGTAGGTATTTGGATGTCTTGACGGGAGTGTTCCAAGGTGGGCCAGCCGGTGTGGAAGCTATTGCAGCAACCATGAACCTGCCCCCTGACACCCTTTCCGATGAAATAGAACCGTACCTGCTTAGGGAACAGTTTATTTTAAGAACGGCCAGAGGAAGAATGGCAACGAACAAGGGTTGGTCCCACATGGGAAAAGTGCCTTCGGTAGGAGCCAGTCATTTTGGCGAGAAGGATTTGTTCAATGAAGTGGGTGATCTAACCTCCAATTGAATGCATTGTCCTTTGTGGCTTGACGAAATGCTGGGTCGATATTTCGTGCCCCTTTTCTTTTTTCCATAAATTAGTGCGAATCAATGAATCAATTAGATCTTTATTAAGAAATGGTCTTAGTGCCGGCTTGAGATCTGTCTCGGTTGTTGCGAATAGACAAGATCTGACAAAACCATCTGCAGTTATTCTTAACCTGTCACAATTTGAGCAAAACGGGCGTGTGACTGATGCGATGACTCCAACAACATAACCTTGGGGTGTAAACCAAGTTTCAGCGGGAGATGAGGTAGCATTCGTCAAGGGGGTGAGTTTTCCAAAGGTTTTTGCAGTTATCGACAATATTTCTTGAGAGGAAACCAATTGAGATATATCCCATGGTCCATCACCAATAGGCATTGATTCGATGAATCTGATTTCAATTTTGTTAGATCCCGCGAACTTGATCAATGGAACAATTTGATTTTCATTGCAATTTTTAGTAATAACCGAGTTGATTTTGATATTTTTCCAACCGATTTTTTTGGCCAGCAGGATGCCATTGATTGTCTGGTCAAATTGGTTTCTTCGGGTTATGGCTAGGAATTGATTCCTGTCAAGCGTGTCAAGACTGAAAGTAACGCGTTTTAATCCCGATTCAAAAAGACTTTGGCCGTACTTATCAAACAAGATGCCATTCGTGGTCATTGAAACATCAATATCTGGAGAAATGGAGGAAATGTCGCTTACTATTGAGGCGATATCTTTTCGAAGGAGTGGTTCACCACCAGTCAATCGGAACCTGTCAATTCCCAAGCCAAATAAAGTAGTTGCAAGGTGATGAATTTCATTTTTAGATAGCAAAAATGACTCAGGCAAAAAGCTTGCATTTTCATTCATGCAATATGTGCAGCGAAGATTGCACTTGTCGGTCAAGCTAATCCGTGCACTCCTATGCACTCTTCCAAATGAATCGGTAAGGAAACCAATCGTAGGTTTTTTATCATTTTCATTTGATAGTGGTAAGGAAAGCCTGTTCATATTGAGTTGGATTGGGGATGGATCCAAGTTGATACATCATCACCATCTGTTTCGAGCTTCCAAATGGGTACGACTCGCTTGATTTCATCCATAATCCAAGAACATGCGTCGAATGCGTTACGCCGATGGGATGATGAAACTGCTACAGCTACAGCTACTTCCTCTGGAAGACATTTTCCAAGCCTGTGCACGATGGATACCTTGCCAATTTTAAATTGAGAAACAGCTTGGGCCTCAATCTGTTCAAGCACTGATACTGCCATTGGTTCATAGGCTTCATATTCAACGGACTTCGTTTCTTTTTCCAATGTGAACTTTCTAATCGTTCCGAGAAATAAAACAAAGGCACCATGATTCGGATCAGAAACAAATCGTACTAATTCGGCACTATTAATGATACTAGTGGTTAGCCTAATCATTGATGTTAAATCATCCCCCACTCATGGGCGGAAGTAATGCAACTTCGTCTTTTTCAGTAATCATTTTAGAAGTTTCCGCAATCTGACCATTACAAGCTACCAATGAAGCGCTTATATGATCTGAAAGATCTGGGCGGAGGGAAATAATAAGTTCAATAAGGTCATTTACGGCAATAGGGGTCATAGTTGAAATAATCAGACGACTGGACTGGAATTGGGCTTTGAGCCCGGCAAAAAGCAAAACTTCAATATGGGCCACTGAATTTTCCAAATTCATCCCAACCTTTAATAACCACAATTTAAGACTTTCATGAATTGTGTCTCGTGCTGAAAATGAGCGACAGCAATTCTGTTCTTGATGCCAAATTATCACGATACACACCACGCATGGCGCTTGTGGTGCATTGACTTCCAGGCTTTCGAACACCACGCATTGTCATGCAAGAGTGCACCGCTTCGATAACAACGCCCACCCCCTTTGATTCAAGTTCATTCATAATTAAATCAGCAATTTCCTTTGTCATCCTTTCTTGAACTTGAGGCCGCCTGGCAATGCAATCAACAACCCTAGCTAACTTGCTGAGTCCGACAATCCTGCCGTTAGGTAGGTAACCGATATGAGCTTTTCCATAAAAGGGAAGCAGATGATGTTCGCAACAACTCGTGAACGGTATATCTTTAACTAGCACCATCTCGTCATATTTTTCAATAAATGTTTTTGTTATGTGTAACTTAGGATTTTCTCGAAGACCTGAGAAAATTTCTTCGTACATTCGAGCAACGCGAGAAGGGGTTTCATGAAGACCTTCTCGTGATGGGTCTTCTCCAATGGCGGCTAATATTTCTTTGACTGCAGCTTCTATTCGTGGTTTATCAACCAACTTACCAAAAACTGCTTTTTCAACTTGGATTTGCATTAGAACCTTCCATTAGAAAACCAAAATCATAAGTGTCCTTGTTCATTAATAGACCTTACCAACAATTAAATTTCTAATGGTTATAATGCCAGTGTTTCAATGTAGAAGTGATGAGAGGTAATTTGTGACATCTAGACATGTAGCACTAATAACCGTCGATAGATTCTCTGCAGCACGAACTCCTTTGGAAGGACAATCTTGGGTTCTGATGCCAAATTTGTTATCCCTTTCAACTAAATCAATGAATTTTTCAAATCATTTTTCAAATTCTATTTGTGATAATGCACCTATAAAAGATTTAATAATTAAGATTTGTATAGAAAACGAAAATGCGCCTTCAATTAATTATTTTGATTTAACAGGTAATGTTCAGGAAACTATCAAAAATAATAAATTAATTAGAAACAAAAAAAATGGTTCTATTTTTTTACAAGAATTAATCGAAGAATTTAAAGATAAACCTTTGTTATTCCATTTTAATTTATCCGATTTATCTCCACCTTGGGACCTAAAACAACCGTTCTCTTGCAAATATTTTCCTGATTTGCAGGATGCTGAAAACTTTCCTGCTGAATGCGCTGAAAAAAACAAATCTAGAAAAGAAGACTCTCTAATCAGTGAAAATATTTCAAATACTCAAGGACCGTGGATTGGTAATCTTCCCGATTACATTGATTCTGAAGATGACAAATTCCATTTTCAGATAATTGAAACCTACGCGGCAATGCTACATCAGTTCGATTTTTATCTTGGAGAAATTATTAAATCGATACCAGAAGATGTCGTAATTGTCCTAACTGGCAATTCGGGAATAGAGCTGGGTGACCATGGTGAAACGGAAATTAAAAATGATATTCCTTGGTTAAGCAAGGTTCATGTGCCCATGTTGGTTTATGAACCAAATACCTCTGGAACGATAGGTCGTACATCACAATTAAGTGAGCATGAGGATATTTCGCGAATATTAAGATATTTTTTAAAAAATAACATGATGAACGAATCCAAAATCAAGTGTGATAATGAATTTCATTTAAGTTCTGATTTTTTCGGAATTCGTAAAAAATCTTTTGTTATATCCCACGGAAGAAATAGCTCGCAGGCCATCCGTACAATAGATTGGAGTTTAATCAAACACCCGCATTGGGGAGTCAAATTATTTAAACAACCCGCTGACTATTGGGAAGCTTTCAATGTTGCCAGCAGTCATCCAGAAGTGGTTGATTTGTTATTGGCGGAATTGGAAAAATAACTTTTTATCCAGGTGGCCAACTCATTGGTCTTCCGCCCAATAAATGCAAATGCAGATGAGGTACAGTCTGTCCACCCGCTGATTCGCAGTTAACAACCAGTCTGTAACCGTCAACTAAATTGAGTTGACGCGCAAGCAAGGTTGCAACATAGTTTAAATGCCCTATGAGATTTAGGTCATCAGGCAATATATCTCGATGGCTTCTGATAACTTTTCTTGGAATTATAAGAACATGAATAGGAGCTTGGGGGTTAACATCCCTGAATGCTATGCAGTGTTCGTCTTCATAAAGAATGTCAGCACGAAGCGACTTATCAATAATTTTTAAAAAAATATTATTTTCCAGCATTGTTCAACACCATTGGTAAACGCTCAAACAAATTTTTTTAGGGGCTGTCCCGGGAAACGGAATCAACGACGCATCAATTTCCTCAAGAAAACAAGCTGTTTGAGTGGACCTCAGGTATTGAATCGCCACACGCACTCTTGAAGGAACAAGGGAAAGGCACTTTTGGGAACACCATTGAACTTGCGCAAATGCCTCTTGGCTTGGTTCCAGAAGTTCTCGATGCCATTGATATGCCTTCCCTTAGAATCGACCAATTCTTGTTCGTGGTTGACTCTTTCGTGTTGGTATCCCACAACGGACAAGGTGTCGTATCCACTCCAGGAATCAGAGAAAACAACACTGGCTGGAAAAACCTTCCGGCGGATGATCGGCACCAATTCGGCTCCTCCGCAATTGGCGATCATCTGGGCATAAACCCTTCCGCCACGCTTCAAAATGCCGAAAACAGCAACCTTTCCGGCAGCACCTCTACCTCTGATGCCTTTACGCTTGCCTCCAAAATAGGACTCATCGATTTCTACAGGACCTTCAAAGGCTTCTGACATCTTGTGTTCTTGGTATTCCATGATCAATCGCCGAACCTTGGTGAAGAACAATGCCGCCGTATTCCGGTGCACCCCAACCATCTCACCCGCTGCACGGGCGGTTGATCCCGATACAAACAGCTTCAAAAGTTCACCAGACTGACGAGGTGACAATTTTGAATACTTCAAGCCCATTCAAATACCCTAGAATATAAATTTCCTAGGACAGCCCCTTTATTATTATATAAATAAGATGTATTGGCATGTGGGTATTGATGAAGCGGGATACGGATCAATCCTTGGCCCGTTTGTCATGGCATATACTGCCGTGGGGTTTAAATCGGAGCCCTCGCTTACCGACAATTGGTCAATGCTTTCAGAATGGGTATTTGACCACAAGAATAAGGTAACAGAGCGCAACAACAAACTACCAATAGGCGATTCTAAAGATATTTCAAACTTAGCTATGGGTCTTCAAATGCTTGGAGCCCCTTGGAGATCATTGTTTCGACAAGATTTACGTGCAAATGTCAATGTTTGTGATTTTCTTGATGTGATTGAATGCATTAATAGAGATCAGTTAAATAATGAGCCTTGGTGGAACAAAAAATTCAACATTCACTTGCACAAAACAAATATCAATTATAATGCTAATAATAGCAATCCACTTTTTAAGGCTGGTGTTTTTGTACTTGGTGTCAGTCAATTCAATTCCGTCTGCCAAATGAATGAATCAAAGGGCGCGGTAACTTCCTATGGTTGGTGTGAAATTATTAAGGCATTTTCAAAAAAGGTAAAACAGGGAGATAGTATTAAAATAATTACTGATAAACACGGTGGGAGAAATCGATACAGTTCCCTAATTGAAAAAGCTTTTGACCAGGTGATTCTCACATGTCCTAAAAATGAAAATGCGATCGAAAGCCGATATCAACCGATTGGAACTCCATATGAATTAGAAATCATTTTTGCTCCCAAAGCCGAGAACACTTCACCTCTAGTGGCAATGGCATCAATGTTGGCAAAGCATCTTAGGGAAGAATGCATGAATATTTTTAACGAGTTTTGGAAAAATTTTGCTAACGATTTAAAACCAACAGCCGGTTACCCAAATGATGCCAAGAGATTTATAAAGGATATCGAGAAATTATTGCCCATAATAAATATTCCACTATCTACATTGGTAAGAATTAGATAGTAGAGTTTGGAACGCAAATCCAACCAAGGTATCGAGATCGGATTTGTTTATTTAATTGTTTCCAATCTGTAACATGTGAATCCGCATTTTCATTGGCAACTAAAACGATACCATGAGCGATGTTTTGGCAATAAGTTGATAAGAAATTAGTAATATTCGAGTTGTTCACAATAACCGAAAGTGGAAACGATCTTCTACATTGATCAATCAGCTCCCTGAAAGTGCGCTGTCGGATATGAAATTTCATACCCTTGTTATAGGTAGGGCAATGAATATACGAAAACTTTGAATTTTGATGAAGTTTTACTAGATCACTGAATGAACAAGATCCTTCTAAATAATTAAAAATATTATAAGTTTGATATTGAAGATCTTGTAATTCAAAACCATTTGTCACACATAAAACTTTTTTGTAAAATATTTTAAAATGCTTGAGTAATCGAAGAATCATCTTAGATATTTCTTTTTCATCGCCCACATCGATTAAATTAAAAACTATAAGAGCATTATTTCCCCATTTCTGATTTAAACTTTTGACAAAATCCCGCAGAATATCAATGTCATCATATTTATTTGAGATGCGGTTTTGCTCTGAGATGGACTTTTGAGAAGTATTTAATGAACTTACAACATCAATGTTTGTCAACACTTCATGAATATCAGGAGATGACTCTCTAGAATGCCCATAGCCAACCTCTATAAACGACAATCCATTTAAAGTTACTTCAGATTTTGTGGTAAAATTTGATTCTATACCAACCAAATTTTCAGATATTTGACTTATTTGAGGAAAAAAGCTGTGATTTGATTTGCCGAATAATGAATTCATGTATCACCTTTAAAAAAATATATTGGCAGTCTTGGCAGATACACTGGTTTTGAATGTTTACGATGTTACGCGCTTAATCATAAAATCGACTGACAGTAAGATTTCCTTAATTGTTTTCAAGATTGAAGCGATTTTCTTGTGGTAACTTGGTATACAGAGTTTCCATTATCGAATGCTTTTTTCTCAAAATTTGTTCTGAGTGAATTCACAGAACCTGAACTTTCCTGAGATGCTGAATTCATGCAAAGACCTTCCATATTTTCCATTAATTTTAAAGTCAGAAAATAATAGTCCGGTACATCACTGGCAAATTTAAAACTTCCACCTGGAACTAGAGAATTTATTATTGAATATAGAAAATCATGCGACATGATGCGCCTTTTTTGATGCCTGTTTTTCCACCAAGGGTCTGGAAAGTAAGTGTGAATTGTTTCAATGCTGTTCTTGAGAATGTATGTTGATAGTATTTTGCTTGCATCATTTATCATAAGTTTGCAGTTGGTTATTTTTCTTTTTATAAGTCGAGAGGCAGTGTAATAAGAATATTTTTTTTCTTTCTCGATTCCTAAGTAATTTTTATTAGGATTTCTTGATGATTGCTCGACAAGAAAAGACCCCTTTCCAAAGCCAATTTCGATTTCAACTGGATTTGAATTTCCGAAAATATCCAGAAAAGATAATTGGTTAAATTCTTTAGATATATTTATAAAGTATTGATTGACTTCCACATCTGATAAATGATATTTTTTTCTTCCCATTGGTATTAAAACCCAATTCTCTGAAGGAATTTTCACTCGGAACGAATCAGTGCTATTCCAATTATATTGGCATGAAAAACTAATATTTTATCCACAAATCCTTGGACATTAAATACAACTTGTCGTCTTGTAAGTTTTAAAGCCTTACCTACAAGAAATAGCCGTTGACCAATTTTTACTGGTTGACGAAAACGCACCTCCTCCATGCCACCGAAACCTACGAAGTCCCCATTGGTCTGGTTTGTTTTGGCACAATAGTAAGAAGACAATTGTGCAGCAGCTTCGCACATTAATATTCCTGGCAAAAGAGGGTAGCCAGGCATGTGACCCCTTACCCAAAATTCATTTTCAGTAACATCTTTGAATCCAATAATCATTTGTTCGGTAGTGTTCAGATAAACTATGGCGTCTAATTGTTCCATTTCAAATCGTTGAGGATTGTATTTTTTTATGAAATCGCGATCAGCCAAGACCTCCATATTCATTAATTTGGATGGATCAATCAATAGGGGGGGCGGCATAACTTCCTCGATTAAAATGCCAATACACAAGATTTATCTTGAACAATGAGGCCTTTACTTCAAAACGAAAAATCAAAATTTTGTTGTAATTTCTTGTTAGTTTAATTATCAATAGATTTATTTTGGTCTCTTCTAATTATAATAAAATCATTGTTTTCTTTTTATTAATCATTATATTGCAATTAAATTATTTTTTCAAATCTTTCTGTCTGGGTTTCTCATCCGTTCAACAATAACCTTAAATTTACGTTTCTGAGGCAATTGTAATGTTGAAAATACCAAAGCGATTAAGGGTTGTTGATGATCTGAGACTTGAAATTGACTGGGAAGACTTAGTTGTAAGTTCAATTTCAATTCAACGATTGAGAAACGCTTGCCCTTGTGCTTCATGTCGAGAAAAGTCTTTGGAGCCCCCAAACCCATTGCGTGTTTTAACTTCTTCTGAAATGGTTCCACTGCGTATCATAAAGATGGAACCAATTGGGCATTATGCTTACAAAATCACATGGAGTGATGGTCATGATTCTGGAATCTACAGTATTGAGTTTTTAAGAAGTTTATAACCTAGTATGGCGGTGTCAATATGTCATCTATACAAAACCTTCCAAAAATGGATCTGCCAAAAATTAAAAGAATTATTGCTGTTGCCAGCGGTAAAGGGGGGGTGGGTAAATCAACAGTCTCCACGAACCTTGCCATGGCTCTTCATTTTTCAGGCAAAAAAGTAGGCCTCTTGGACGCCGATATTTATGGTCCTAGCATTCCCTTGATGCTTGGAATCAAGGGCGAAGTTAACCAAGCGACCACGCAACTTCCTTTGAATCTCAATGGTCTACTTGTGATGTCTATGGGCTTTTTGGTGCCCAAGAACAAGGCCATTATTTGGAGAGGCCCGATGGTTCATCGCGCCTTGACACAATTCTTGACACAATTGGATTGGGGAGACTTGGACTATCTTGTCATCGACCTTCCTCCAGGAACAGGTGATGCCCAGTTAACTCTGACTCAATCTGTACCGTTGACTGCCGCAGTAATTGTTACAACTCCACAGGAAGTGAGCCTTATTGATGCCCGCAAAGGCCTTGAAATGTTTCGGGAAGTCAATGTTCCAGTTTTGGGAATAATTGAAAATATGAGCTATTTTGTTGGAGACGACGGAAAGAAATATCTGCCATTCAAATCGGGCGGAGGAGGTTTGCTGGCCCGTGAATGCTCGGTTCCTTTACTGGGGGAGATCCCCATTGATCCGAAAATTGCCGAATGTGGAGACGATGGAATACCCATTCGAGCCAGGCACCCTGATTCTGCGGTGTCGACCAGGTTTTCTGAAATTTCTAATAGAATAGTTGAGGAATTGGATTCATCGCCAATGATGCCAGCATTACCTACCTTGGAAATGACATGATAAGGAATAAATCATAGTGGACGTATCAAGGCCATTGATATATCTGCCACATTGGTTCCAGTCCATCCAGTTTTCAAATGAGATCCAATTGCATCATGGGCATGATAAGTAGAATGATTCTGAATGGCAGATTCAAAGTCAACACCCTCCTGATGGCCTCTGGTCATGATATTCAAGTCAAAGAAGCCACCAGCAACATCAGTTGGCCCATCCTCGCCATCAGTACCCGCACACAAAACAGTTGTCTTGTTAAGAATTTCTTTCGACAAACTCATGCCAATGCGTATCGCCAATTCTTGATTTCTTCCACCCTTCCCTGAATTTTGCTTTACCGAAACAGTGCATTCTCCACCCCAAATCAATAAAATTGGTCCTTTGATTTTCATCGCAGTATCTTTTATTTCGGTGGAGATTTGACGAGTGGCTTCTTGAATAGCTCCAACTATTGGAGAATAAAATATTCTTGTTTCGATGCCTAAATTTTTCGCGTGAAGGGAGCACGCTTCAAGAGCCATGGTATTATTGCCTAGCAAAATATATTTAAGCAAAGGATGTGCCACTTTCAATGTCTCATCGATCTTCCCTAATGCGCCTTTTTCCAACCTTGCCATGACCGCCTTTGGCAGCAAGTTTGTTGCGCCGATATCGGCAAGCTTTTTCAGCGTTGACTCGAAAGTGGATGGATCTGGAACTGTGGGTCCTGAAGCTATAACTGATGGATCATCTCCCATAACATCCGAAATGGCAAACGTGGTCAGAACACTTCCACTTCTTGCAGCTTCTGAATCCAACCATGCCTTGCCCAACCCACCTCCTTTTATTGCAGATAAATGCTTTCTGGTTGAGTTTAATAAACCAATATCGGCTCCGAGATGTTGAAGGATTTTTGTTGTCGTCCATTTGTCTTCCAAAGATATTCCCTCGGCCGGCAGTGGCATGAGGGCTGAGGCGCCACCGGACAAAAGACAGATTCCAACGGTACCATTTTTGGCTAGACGAGCTTGTTCCATTTGCTTTTTTGAACCAAATATCCCTTCGTGGGTTGGAAAATTGCCGCCTGGTGGTCTCGATGGATGCAGACTCAGGTTTGGAATAGTGTCGGATGTTTTCAATTGATCATTTGGTACATTCAATGTCCCATGCCATGTCGCTCCCGGTGAAGCTGAACGGGTGAAAGCCGCGGCCATCGCAGCCCCGGCTTTGCCGCCTCCCAGAATGAGGTAATGACCGTAATCCCCGCCATTCTTTTGATAGATTTCTTGCCAAATTTTCGGAACTAGATAATCGGGATGAACTTTTTTAATTCCAGCCTTCCAGATTTCAGTTAGTAAGTCGCGATCATTCATATGGCAATGTTCCATAATTTTTTTCCAAATCCCTTAACGCGCTCGCAAGATGTTGGATTTCAGATTCAAGCGTAGAATAATGACAAGAAATTCGCATGAGCAATCCAAGGTTTGGATGCTGATTTAAACCAATTTCGATCATATGTTTTTCCCAAAGGAATTTTCTCAAGCCATTTAAGGTGATTGGCAATCCGACTTGATAGGCAATCATAGAACAACTATTGTCATGGTTAGTCGGCGTAACCATATTTAACCACTTAAAATCCGATAATAATTCTCTAGCAAAATTGGCCAGCGCGGTTTGTCGGGATAGAGCGGATGCCAATCCAATGGACTGCCTGAATGAAATTGCGGTTGGTAATGTCAACCAGGGGCATGGGTCAATTGTTCCAGTGAACTCTAAACGCCTTATGTTGGGAGTTGTTCCAAACTCGTCTTCGGCATCATCCGATAATTCCGGGACTGATTTGTAACCCCAACTTACCACTTGCGGATCCAGTTTTGTGAGAGCATTTTCAGTACATGCAAGAAATGCTGAACCAAGTGGACAACCTAGCCATTTGTGCAGGTTTCCAGCATAATAATCAGCAGAAATATCGTTTATCGAAAAATTCAAACAGCCTGGCGCATGAGCGCCATCAATCACCGTGATGATATTTTTTGTTGCTGCTAACTGGCAGATTTCACGCACGGGCAAAACCATTCCGGTTGGGGAACAAATGTGACTTACAAATAAGACTTTCGTTTGTTTGACAATGCGATTTTTAAACGAAGCAATAATTTCTGCGTTATTGGATGATTGATCGGATAGGTTGATTGTTTCAATTTGTGCTCCTTGTCTTTGGCACACGCGCTGCCACATTGTTTTCATCGGCTCGTATTCCAAATTTGTGATCAATACAATGTCTCCTGGTTGAAAATTAATAGAATTTGCAACCATATTTAAAGCGAATGTAACATTTTGACAGAAAACAATATTTTTAAAACAAGTGTCTATATGTTTAGCCAAGGAATATCTTGCTTTTTTAAGTAATCCTGAAACCTTTCTCAGATAAAAATTCATGGGTTGACTGGATAACTCTGCTCTCAGTTCAGTCACATGTTCCCATACAGGCCTTGGAATTATTCCGAATGAGCCAAAATTAAGATTGATCGTTAAGTGATGATACAATAAGGATTTCCTTATCTTCAACCAATCATTTTTCATGGTTTTCGAATCCAAATTCAAATTCCTTATTTGGAACTCGGACTCTTTCGCTGTCGTCTAGTTAGTAGGAATCTAATCTTGCTTTCGTAGTGACAGGCATGATTGTTTCCTCTATGATAGAATCTTTATGCATTCACTGGATTAGTTCTTCCGATCCTCCCACTCCAAAGGAGTAGGCGCATGAATACCAACCGCCGGCATTTTCTTCAACATGTGGCAGGTGCCTCGGCTATTGCAGCGCCTGGCATGAACTTCTTTCATGGCCTTCGTGCGGCCGAAGACAAGCTCAAGAAGGAAAATAAGAGCCTTGTTATTTTCTGGATGGGTGGTGGGCCCAGCCACATGGATCTCTGGGACCTTAAGCCGGGTGCGCCTACCGGTGGTGAATTTAAAACCATCCCCACCAGCGCCAGCGGTGTTCAAATATCCGAGATTTTGCCAACCGTTGCCAAAAACTTCAAAAATCTTGCTGTTGTGCGTTCTTTGGTTACCAATGAGGGCAGCCATGAGCGTGGCACAACACTGATGAATACTGGAAGGCAACCCAGCCCTGTGGTGGCTTATCCTGCTGTTGGAGCTGTTGCCTCATCTCTTTTAACTCCCAAAGAACTTGCTCTTCCAGGTTTTATTGGCGTTGGTGGAACGGCCCAACGAATCGGGCCCGGGTTCCTAGGCATGATGTACGCTCCATTTAGCGTTCAAAACGCCGGTCAGCCTCCTGCTAATATCAAACCACCCGCTAGCCTTGGTTCTTCCCAGATGGAGCAGGATGAAAGGCTCCGTCGCAGGCAGCGACTTTTCTACACGGTGGAGGATCAGTTTGCCCAAGGCAACTTCCCTCATCTCGTGAAAGCTGAAGATCGCGAAACGGCGGGAAGCTCGGCCCAAGCTCATGCTTCGATTTACAAGAAGGCTTTTGATCTGACCATTTCACCGCTGAGGAATGTTTTCGACATTTCCAAGGAACCCACCAGCGTGATCGATGCCTATGGTGGTCGCGCCAATGGCTTTGGAATGGGATGCTTATTAGCGAGGAAGCTCGTTGAACAAGGTGTAACCTGCGTGGAAATTGATCTCGGTGGATGGGATAACCACAACGGCATCTTCAATACCATTCGGACTGGCAATGGCCCCAGACTTGATAAGGGCATGGGCAATCTTGTGAAAGAACTTGAAGAGCGCGGTCTTCTCAAGAACACCGTTGTTATGTGGATGGGTGAGTTTGGTCGCACTCCTCGCATTAATCAAAACGGTGGCCGTGACCACTGGGCACGATGCTGGTCTGTTGTCATTGGTGGTGGAGCCATCAAGGGTGGGCAGGCTTATGGCGCAACGAGCGACGATGGCATGGATGTCAAAGATAGTCCCTGCTCGATTGGTGATGTTTTTGCAACTGTTTTCAAAGGTCTTGGTGTTGATCCCACAACTCAAGTCCGAGACAACCTCGGTCGCCCCTTGGCTATCGCCGATGGCAAGCCTCTCAAGGGATTAATTTAAGCTTCCCAGTTGAGATCTTCCTGAAGCCGGCCTTTGTAGGCCGGCTTTCTTATTTAGTAACAGTCAACTATATTAATATCAACAAGCTTGCATTATACAAACATGCCTAGCTTTTGCTTTTGCGGTAATCCATCTATTTGCTTGGCTTTTAATTTATTCCTGATCATCCTTAATTCTAATTTTTTTTACTCCTTGCGAAATGGTTAAAAACATAGAAACTAAATTTCAATGATTCAAAAAGGAAAGCACATGAAAAAAATTTGTGCCATCTTGATTATTCAAGCCTTGTTGCAATCTCGAGCAACTTCCCAGACATCCACCGAACCACCGCTAGCTGCGCCACCTAGCGGAATACCCAACCAAACAATTGATCCAAATCGTGCTGGTCCAGACAGCTCTCCAATGGGTTTATCTCAAACATTGGAAAATACGGGCACCTTCAACCCACAAGATCCTCCTTCCCCAGTAGTAACCCTTCGCGTTCGTGTTCCTGCATCTGTTTCTCCCGGTGGAGAAGCTGTTTATAGAATTCATGTGGATAACATTTCGCCTGCTACAGCCCATCGTGTGCGCGTCAGAAATCCGATTCCAAATAATGCGCGATTCATCAGCGCTGACCCAAAGCCTGACAATGATGGCACTGAACTAACTTGGCTATTTGGTTCGCTCAAGCCAGGTGAGCAACGCTTGATCACGATGGTTCTTCAAGCCGAGGGAAAAGGCGATATCGAAAACACAGCCAGGGTTAGTTTTGAACATGGTCAAACAACGAAAACCAGGGTTGCATCCGCGATAAAATTGGAAAAAAAATCTCCGGAACGAGCCATGGTTTTTGATTCATGGACGTATTCGATTGATGTAATCAATACGGGAACCTCGGCCATTTCAGATATTGTGGTAACGGATACGATTCCCGATGGATTGGAATTTTTGACAAGCAATCCTTCCACTAAAGGAGAGAATCCGCTGACTTGGAATATCGGGAAACTTGATCCAGGCCAGCATCAGCGGATCGATTATCAGGTCACTGCAAAGAAATCTGGCGAATTCTTAACAACCGCAAAATTAACTGCAAATGGTGGAATTGTTCGGGAGTCTGCATGCAAGGTTATTGTTGGTGAATCAAAGCTGAAAATGTACAAATCTGGACCAGATAAGCGTGCCGTTGGCAGACCGGCTACGTATCACATAACCATTGGAAATGATGGACAAACACAAGTCAAAAATATTCGAATATCTAGCAAAGTTGATCCAAGTTTTGTCATGTTAGCTGCGAGTGGTGGCGGAAGGCTCGTTGGTACAGATGTTTTTTGGGAAATCCCTTACCTTGAACCAGGCAATCGAAAGACCGTCCAGATGGTCATTCGAAGTTCCAAGGCTGGTGAATTGGTAAGCAGGGCCGAGTGTGTTGGCGACAAGCTCAGCCAAGGCTTGCAAGGAGAAAAATCAACCATCTTCGAGAAAAGAGCTGATTGGGCTCTGGAGATCGACAAGACAGTTGATCCCATTGATGTCAATGAAAAAGCTACTTATACAATCAAAATAATTAATTTTGGTCAGGTTCCGGTTAACTCGTCTTCCCTAATTGTTTCACTACCGGAGAATTGGAGAAACGGTACTGGAAAGTTTGATCATAGGACAGTGGCGCAATCAGGTACAACAATTACCTTTCCAATTCAGGAAATAATCCAGCCTGGCAGGGAGTTGCAGTTCCAAGTTTTGGCAACACCCATGATGAACGGAAAGGGATCAATCAAGGCTGAACTTGTATCCGGAGGTGTCATCATGGCAACTTCTTCTGAAACCATTCAGGTACTGCCATCAAGAGGATCTGCCTCCTTGCCGTAATTGTTTATCGATTCACAATCATATCTTTCCAATACATTGGAATTAATTGAGCTCGACCTAAGTTTTTTTGATTTTCTATTGAAATCGATTGCATAACTATTTCCCGATTCTTGACTCTTGAAATTTCTGGATTTCGAAAACCGATAATTATTGAAATTCCACAAATGATTCCAACGGCACCAAGAATTGTCCAACAAATGAAAGAACACATCTTATTTTCTCCTTGCCAGAATGCTTTAGCAAAATTAAGGCCATTAGATGATAAAAAATGAGAGTTTGATTTAACTACTAATTTGCCAAGGAGATAGCAGGCAACCTAACTCAACGATTTAAGCTCAACCACGCCCAGATGATGTAAATATTTCTCTGCGCCCAATCCAATGACTTGCAAAATGATCGTTAACAGTCCGCTCCATATCAACATTACAAAATTCAGATTCAAGTCTTCTCAATAATGTGTTCATTGCAAATGATTCGGAAGAATAATGACCGACTATCAAAACTGAAATGCCCATTTGGTGAGCCAATAACATATCGTGATATTTCATTTCCCCAGTCACGAATAGATGGGCTCCGATGGAAGGACAGATTCGCACCCATTCACCGGCTGATCCGCATCCAATGGCAACTGTTTTGATCTCTTTAAAAGGGTCTCCGATTGATTGGACCATTTCTGCAGACAATATATCGGCAATACTTTTGGCAAGGACTTCCAATTTGATTGGGTGAACCAATTGGCCAAACCGGCCTTCGCCTTCGTTTCCAACCTCTTCCGCCAAAGGGAAGATGTCATAGGCGGGTTCTTCATACGGATGAACCGACTTCATCTCTGAAATTGCAATGGAAACCAAATGAGTTGGAACAATTATTTCAAGGCGAACTTCCGGCATGGATTGGTTTGTGCCAGGAATCCCAATTGTTGGGTTCGAACCCGACTCTCCGAAAAAAGTTCCAATCCCTTCCGTTCTGAAACTGCAACCTGAATATCTTCCAATAATTCCTCCGCCAGCATTAAAAACAGCATTGGCTATAACATTCGCGTGGCTTTTGGGAACATAAATGACAAGCTTGGCGTTTGCTTTTCGTTTATGGGGATAAAGCGGTCGAATATTCTGCAGACCGAGTAGTTTCGCGAGTTGATGATTGATGCCATGAATTGCGTTGTCATGAGCCGTATGCGGGCAATAAACACTAATGTCATGCTTGCACAATCTCCTAATGATCCATGACTCATGCGACTCATCCGTGATTTGTTTCAATGGCTTGAACATGATGGGGTGATGCGTAACAATCATGTTCACATTGCGTTCAATAGCTTCTTCGCAAACAGATTTGGTAATCGTAAGACAAAAAAGGACTCTATCGACTTTGTTGCAAACGGATCCAAGGAGTAACCCCGTGTTGTCCCATGAACTGGCCAATTGAACGGGAAACCACTGATCGAGCTTGATGCAAATGTCTCCAACGGTTTCTTGCTTTTGCATGGCAGATTCCGATTTGGAACAACAAACACCGTCATGAAACTATTGAATTTTAATACGCTCGGGAAATCGATTTTTGCCTACTTGCCTTGTATTCCTAGAACTTGGACCTCAGGAATATTCAAATCAATTAGAAGGGGATCTTGAGTTTGTGCAATTGCGACGTTTCCAGCCTGGTCTTTGACCGAAAGCCTCAAAAATGCTGCCGGTGGCATACTGGCAGGTACTTGCCATAGATACCGTCCAGTGTTCGGTAGATCAGCACCGGCGATGTTGTTCCATGGCCCTTCCCGATTATCTGACCACTCCAAAACAATTGGCTGACTGGTCAAGTTCCGGTCAGTTGCTTTCCAAGTCAGGATCAAACCATCCTTTCGGCCTGGATCAGGTTGTGGGCTAAATAGCGTCGCTTCTGGGAATGTCGAATCGAGTTCAATTCTCATGGCCGGCGATTCACCACGAGCGGGTGGCTGGCGACCCAAACCCGCTTTGCTTTTCACAATCAATGTGAAGCCGTGAATTAGTCCTTCTTGAGAAACCGGGAGCGGGACACTTAACCTTTGACCAGGGATAAATTGCGGCGATTCGGTTGCTGCCAATGACCAAGTCATCCCTTCATCGTGAGTCGCCCAGATTTCAATCAAACCAATTCCAGAGGGACCGACCCTGGTGATTTCAATATCCGCTCTTACCGGCCGTTTGGAAACCACTTGTAAGGGTGGAAGATTCTGCCGATTGCTGAGTGTCGGACTAATCGGGGTCGCACCTGAGGATGATCCCGCAATGTTCACAGCAGTGGTACCGGGAGCAAGTGAAACTGGATTTACATAATTTGGAGCATTAACTCCAGCCGGAATCGATGTTTCAGGAAGCAATGGTTGGACCGGAATGTTCCCAATCCCAGAAGCGACCGGTTGGCTGAAGTTGCTTGGTACTGGGGTTGGATCTGGGGGTGGTGGATTCGCTGCCGAGGGTTGTTCATTTCGAGCAACCGCCACAAGCATTGAATTCGAGGAAGGGTTCTGAAAACCGTCGGGAGTGGAATTCAAATCTGGTTTCTTCGCAATGTCGCGAACAGAAAAGTTTTGATTGCCTGCTTTATCCTGAACAGTTAAACGAATTTTTCCAGAAGTATTTGGAGGAAGGGGAAAGTGCCCGCTTCCTTTGTGGGATGGCACAACTTGAATGGGAATAACGGACATGCCCCCCTCAATTTCCAATTCAAATTTCAAAGAAGAAAGGTCGGTGTTTTCATCAGAAATTTCCCATGCCAGATGATAATTTTGATCACGATGAGCAGATTCGAAATTGATAATGGGCTTCTTGGTGTCAACAAATATTTTTTGCCCAACTGGTGCCCTGTAGATGTCTCTGGGATCCATATTCCCATTCAAGTCAATCACTGCGACGCTAAACCAATAGGGTCCATCCGTAGGAGCGACAAATTGAAACCCATCCTGATCAGGCTTAATTCGACTGTGAAGTTCCCAGGATCGTCCCCGATTAAAAGAAGAAAAAAGGACAATTTCCTTAAGCGAATTTTGTTTTTCAGGCGCAATCGAAACGGGAATGGTAAATCGTGGCGTCGATAAATGCTTTTCCTGATCAGAATGTAGGCCCAGAACCATCAGGCCAAGCATCGGCCCGGTGAAAGTCTGGAACATAGCCAATACCCCAATGTACGACTTAGCGAAAATATTTCGCATGAGCCCAACACTCTGGTTGTATCGGCAAAAGCGAGGATTCGAGTTGAGGGAAACGGGCCTGTTAATATCATTCAGAAAGGAAGCGAGCTAGTTAGATTGCAGAAGTAATCAAAATAATCTTCTTGGCTCCGCTTAATGACCTCGTATGCTTCGGATTTTCCATAGGCTTCACCGTTACGACATCGAGGTCGTAAAGCTCCAGGGGCATCTTTATATGTCAAAAAGTAATGCTGAAGCCTTTGCAGCAGTTGGGCAGGAATGTCTGAAACATCCTGCCAATGGCCGTAGGCAGCGTCATTGGACATGACGGCTAGAATTTTGTCGTCGGCTTCATCTCCGTCCAAAAGCCGCAAACCCCCTATCGGGCGCGCTTTCATGAGCAAATCGCCGTGTGTGATCGTCTTTTCTGTAAAAACACAAATGTCCAAAGGGTCACCATCACCTGTAAGCCCCGTCAATCCCGTGTGCATCATGCAATATTGGGCAACTCGGTTTCCACAATAGGTTTGTGGAAGGAGGCCATAAAGCGAAGGACAAACATTTGAGTATCTTTGCGGACGATCAAGCAATAAAAGTCCACTTTCCTTGTCTAATTCGTACTTAACAGTGTCAGTAGGTACAATTTCAATATAAGCTGTAACGATATTGGGAACATCAGGCCCGATTGACACGCCATGCCAAGGATGCGCCTTGAAAACATAACGAAGAGAGGTCTCGCGAAACCCTGGAATGGTTCTGCTCATTGGAATCCTCAAATAAAGTTAAAGTTATAGAAATGGGTCATCCCGGAATACATAGGAAGGGTCTTGTTACAGAATCTAACAACAAATTGCAAATTTAAGCAAATGAGATGATCGTTGGCGGGAACTACCGCTGAATTATTTTTCAAAAATTGCCGAGAAGAAAATACTACATGATTTTCACCAAGGAAATAAAAAAATGCATCTTCTAATCACTGTTTGCTTTGTCATTTGCAATCAGTCCCAATTGCCGGCACCACAACGAATCCCCTCAGTTAATCCAACTGTGAATCCCGCAGCAACATCTCCGTCATTCTATTCATCCTCGAACGGTCCCTCCCGATATACAGGTTGGCCCACCTCTCTTTACGGGGCACCAAATCAAGTTTCCGATTCATTCACTCCTGTGCCCTATTTTCTTGTTTATCAGCCTGGAATGACAGGTAGTGCATCTGGGATGAATGGCGCGTGTTCCGGTTGCTCAAGCAATTATCACAAAAGGAAAATCAAGTGTTTTGCGGAATTCAATTGCCCGGGATGTGGTAATTTCAGGACAGATGCTATCTTTATATTTGGTTCCTGCAGAGCTTTCTTTGGTGAGGCTTGTGTTCCTGGACAAGCTTGTCCAACGCCTTGGGACCTTCTATATGGACCTAATCGTCCGCCTCAGTAATCTTCAATATATTTGTCAAAGTTTTCATTTTAAAATTCATTTTTGACACTCATTAATTGGCTGATTTATATCAGTAAATTATTTTAATATATATTTTTACAGTGCAATTGCAATAAGATTCATTAACCATTTTGTTATTTGTTAAAGGAGGCCTGACTTGGTTAAATAAATTTGTAATATATTGTTGTGCCCCATAAACTAATCTATCAGGAATATGATGTTTTCAACTCCTTTGGCTTCTTAGGCTGTTCAAATGAATTGGCTTCCGCTTCGACAATTCATGCATTCCTCAAAACCTTTAGTTATTTTGACACATGTCAGGCCAGATGGAGATGCCATTGGCTCATGTTTGGGATTGGCACTGCTCGCAAAATCACTTGGAAAATCGGTGCGGATTGAGCTTGATGGTGGATGCCCGGCAAATTTCTCTTTCTTGCAACCATCAGAGCTCATGGTTCCGATAGGAAAATTTTCAATACCAGACGATGCTGAAATCGTGATTGTTGATACCGGAACCTGGAATCAACTCAAGCCTTCTCAGGGGGCCATTAAATCACCAGGTCGAAAGGTTGTCGTGGTAGATCATCACAAAACCCAGGATGACCTTGGAGGCCATTTGATATTGGATACCCATGCAGAAGCCGCTTCGGTTCTTATTTCCAGATTTTACAAACATATGAGTGCAATTCCGGACACTTTTGCGGCAACTGCTCTTTTCGTTGGTTTGGCTAATGATACAGGTTGGTTTCGTCATTCAAATTGCCATGCGGGAACCTTTCAACTTGCTGGAGAACTGGTCAGCTATGGCGCTAGTCCTTCTTGGATACATGACCAACTATTCTGTCGGGAATCAATTCAAAGACAGCGAATCAAGGGGCATGTGTATACATCAATGAAATTGCATGCTGGAGGCAGAATAGGTTCTTTCAAATTCCGGAAAACCGATCCCGAACTTCTTGGTGGAGCCAATATTGAGAGTGTTGGTGGCCTTGTGGATATTCCCCGGCAGGTGGCTAATGTCAAGGTTGCTCTTGGCCTTTACGAACAAGACAATGGTAGTACCCGCGCAAGCCTACGAAGTGATGGTTCAGTTGATGTCGCATCAATCTGTGCCAAATATGGAGGCGGTGGACATAAGCCTGCTGCCGGCTGCACTATAAATCTAGATGCTGATCAGTCTGAATTATTGCTTATTAACGAAATAATGAAGGCGCTCGATTGTGACAAAGGGAATAATTTATGAGGGATCACAATCAGTCACCATCGAACTTGCAAGAATCATCCCTTGCTCTTCGATTGGTTGTTGCCGTGTTTCTTGCGAGCGTTGGAATTGGGTATTTCTCAGCGCTTGTTAACTTACACTTTCAGGAAGCAAGTCCCGGAAACCCATTGCCGGATGCGAATGATGTCATCAGGGCATATCATGGTGAAGAATCGACTAATCAGATTGCCCGTCTATTGAATGCACCTGATTCGCTTCCATTTAATGGTTCTGGCAGCATGCGTGGCGCATTCACTGAGAAAAAGAATCCAGGCGCATTAAAAACGGGCGTTGAAGAGATTTTGGCACAGCTAATAGATGGTGGATACAAAATTAATCCAAATTTGCGCCAAATCGTCAAAGAGGCTGTCGATCGCTTCTTTGATTTCGAGCGGTTGGCCCTGTTATTTTGGTCTGTAAATGGTCATCCCAAAGATGCGTATAATGCTGATGACTATGATCTTCCGGCTGAGTTAGCTTCCGATTACCGAAAATTCAGAACTTCATTTATTGAAAAATTGACACCGCTGCGTCCGGTTCCTTCAGGTGACTCCCCGGACCCCTCGATTTTGGCAATTAATGATTTCATCACATTAGATGACGATGGAAAGGGTGTTTCATCACGAATTCGTGGAATCATTGAGGAGCGCTGTGTGAGGTGTCATGATCATGGCAAATCTGTTTCGTCATATCCGTTGTCCCGTTATGAACACCTGAAAGTTTATCTAAATGAAGATTTTGGCGCTGAAAAAGGTAAATCATTGGCCAAACTTGCCCTCAGCACGCATGTGCACCTTCTGGGTTTTTCAGTTTTATACGGCCTCACTGGAATAGTATTTGCCTTAACGGAATATCCTTGGTGGTTAAAAGCTTTTATTTCTCCTGCCCCTTTATTGTTTCAAATTATTGATATTTCATTTTGGTGGTTGGCCAGAATGGATGCACCATTGGGTCCATTGTTTGCACAAGGGATCATGGCAACAGGTGGATTGGTGGCCATAAGTTTGCTTGCCCAAATTGTTCTCGGCTTGTTCTCATTATTTAAAGGAAAAGAAAAAATCGTATTTTTAATAATTTGTGGTATCGCTGCAGTCATTGGACTATTGGTTCTTGCTTTAGTTGTGATACCTCATTTGCAAAGAGAAAAAGCCCAGTCCGGAATTCCAGAAAATCCAGTCACTTTAAAGCCGTAATGTTGGCTGCCTTTTGGATTTCCTTTTCCCTCCACATCGAATCAAGTTGTTCCCATGAAATCGAATAATTTCTTTCCAAGGCTCGATCATAACCCAAATCTAAACCGTCCTTGAGAAATGCAGTAAATGCCCGCGGTCCTTTGATTGAAGCAAGAAATTGAACAACAGAAACACTTTGGGAGTAAAAAGTTCCCATCAATTTGCTTTCAGGGTAGTCCTTTTGATTCATAAGTGTTCGTATGGGAAAAAATCCCGTTTGACCGGCCAGTCGCTTGAGGTCATTTGTGTGCCTAGCTATCCTGTCTTCAGGCTCTGAGAGTACGGACATTCCTTCATCCGCCCACCTTGGAACCAAGTGCTGCCCAAATTTTCCTGCCAAGACAATGTGCGTGGCTTCGTGAGGTATAACCCCAATGGCCATGTTTGGATCATCTGAATGAAGGTCAATTCTTCGAAGCACGATCCTTCCTGATTCAATCTTAACGGTGCTGTGTCCTGGTGATGTTGAAGGAGCACCAGTAGCGGACGAGTATTGACTAGCAGTATTGTGAATCACGACATCACACGGAGGATTCCAAGGCTCATTCACTAAACCAAACCACCTTTGGGTTTGATTTGCCTTGGTCGACTCGAGCAATCGGGCCAATTTTTCCACATCAGCCTTTTGAAGATGATGGTGAATTTTAAAAGATTCTGTGAATGCCGTGTTCCATCCATTGGCTACTGAATGGGATACCAATTGATCATCAATGATCTCAGACTTCTTAATGTTGAAATTTGATTTCAATGCTGCAATCTGGGGAAGCAGTTTGGGAGCCATTGCACCAATCGCCGATAATTCTTTGTCGATTTCCTCGGGTGAAGAGGAATGAGGGTACCTTTCGCTTATGGTGTATAGCCTTGAATAAGCCCATCGTTCCTGAAACGAGGAATCAACAACCGGATCGTTTTGCCAAGCCAAGGAATAATACCTTGCCGCCGATGCATACTCACCTTTTGCAAAATCCGAATCAGCTTTGTTCTTGTATTGATATGAATCCCATCGTTGCTGTGAGTTTGTCCAGGAAAACGGATTGTCGTTCAAATCGAATTGAGTTTCATATAACTTGGCTCTTTGAATAGCGGGATCTGTTTTATTTGTTTGGCGAGGTTGTATTTGGATGGCTCCAACTTGAATCTCTGGAATATGAAAATTGTTCCTGTCCCAAGAATGGTTTGAAATGGGTTTGATGGATTCTTTAAGAATAGTTGATGCGGGACTGTTGGCCTTGAATAATGGATCAATAAATGAAAGCCTTCGCTGGTAAGTGGCCTTTTCAAATTGTTGGTCACTGCCTTCAACTTGCTTCAGTAATCCAATGTATCCAATTCTAAGATTTTCCAAATATATTTTATCGCCATTGATAATACCCAGATTTCTCTCAAGTAATCCTACGGCTTGACGAAAATCATTTCGCTCAAGGTGCTGGCGGGCCTCGGCGAGGGTTTTTTCAATCATCACTTTCCTTGACAAATCATTATTGGGTGACTCCTCAGCGGATAATCCAAGGCTTGCAACAATTGAAATCAATGTGATGAAAAATAATTTGAAAGTCTTTTGCATTAACACCATCCTTGGTGATGAGCCACGACCTAGCTTCCATGCCAGTCGTGGCCAGCATCCTCATGAGCAGACATCCATGTCGCGCAAAGTGCCTCAAGCACGCTGAAGATGCGGGAGCAAACGATATTTGCGGGTTTCTTCAAATGCAACCCGAAAGTTATTGTGGTTTTATCAAGGCTGGCAGATACTCAATCTTCCGAATGTGGAGATACGAAATGAGACGGTGCTTTTATTCAGTGATTGGCCTCTTGTTATGGGGAAGCCTCACGATGGGTTCTGAAGAAACAACCAATAATGCTAAAAATTTTATTTTGAACCATGAATCCCGCATCAAGCCTCTAGAAATTGAAGCCGGGTTGGCATGGTGGGAAGCCAATACCACTGGGAAGGCGGAAGCATTTGCAAGAAAGGAAGTGATTCAAAACAAAATTGATGCCGCTTTGGGTGACAAAGCAAGATTTTCAGCTTTAAAGGATTTATTTTCCAAAAAAAATCAGATCGATGATTCAGAGCTTCGCCGATGTGTCGAATTGCTCTATTTGCAGTATTTGGAAAAGCAGGCAGACCCGGAAATTCTTAAGCAAATAGTGATTTTATCCAATCGACTTGAAAAAAATTTCAATGGCTTCAGGGCAAAGGTCTCCAAAAAGGAAATGACAGAAAATGAGGTGCGGGAAATATTGAAAAATTCAACTGACAGTATTCGCCGCAAAGCCGTTTGGGAAGCAAGCAAGGCTGTGGGAACTGTTCTTGAAAACGACTTAAGGCAACTTGTCAAACTTCGCAATCAATCAGCCAAGTCATTAGGATTCACTTCATATCACGCCCTTCAACTGCACTTGAACGAGCAAGATGGAGAATCATTAATTTCCCTATTCGATGAATTGGACAAGCTTACACGAACGCCATTCATGAAAATCAAGTTGAAGATTGATGCTGAATTGGCAAAAAAATGCTCTATAGCCTTAGAGGATTTGCGCCCGTGGCATTACCACGACCCCTTTTTTCAGGAAAGTCCAGCAATATTTGCAGCTGATTTGGATGAACCTTTTAGAAAACTGGACATTCTTTCACTTTGCAAGCGCTTTTATCAGGGCATTGGTTTGCCTGTGGATAAAGTTTTGGCAAAAAGCGACTTACTCGAAAAGCCCGGCAAAAGCCCTCATGCATTTTGCACGGATATTGACCGGGAAGGTGATGTCAGGGTCTTGGCCAACATAACGCCCAATGAGTATTGGACCTCAACAATGCTCCATGAATTGGGGCATGCTGTTTATTCAAGTTTGAACATGCCTAAAGACCTCGCTTACCCGTTGCGGGGTGAAGCCCACATCCTGACCACAGAAGGTATTGCCATGCTTTTTGAACGCTTTTCAAGAAAAAGCTCATTTTTGAAAGCCATGGGAGTCAAACTTGATAATTCCCAACAATTCCAAGAAGCTGCTTCTCGTTCACTTAAATACAGGCTGCTGATTTTTTCGCGATGGTGTCAGGTGATGCTGCGCTTTGAAAAGACCATGTATGAAAATCCGGATGCTGATTTGAATGCCATCTGGTGGGAACTTGTTGAGAAATACCAAGGATTGAAAAAACCGGAAGGAAGAAACTCACCAGACTACGCCAGTAAAATCCACATTGTGAGTGCTCCCGTTTATTACCACAATTATATGATGGGTGAGCTATTTGCATCGCAGGTTCACCAGGCGCTTTGCAATGAATTATTTCCAGGAAAATCGCCGGAATCAGTGGTCTATTGCGATGATTTGCGCGTGGGCAAATTCTTTCAGGAGAAGATCTTTTCCAAAGGACGGAAATTGAGTTGGAATGATCTTACCCGCTCGATTACCGGCAAGCCGCTCAATTCAGAAGCGTTTGCAGCAGATTTCCAAGAATCAACTCCATAACAAATGTCGACACATCCGTGGCCATGTGGGGAATGATTGGTTAAACCGATTTCATGAGCCAACCTAATCATTCCCGCGGATGTCCTAAAGGAACCGCCAATCTTATCTCATCAATCAGCCATAAGCGGATTGAGCCCCCACCTATCAAGCAAGGGATTTCGTTGCTTGAAATAATTGACTCAACATTTCTTTCCTATAACGCTGGTCGTCTTCGTGAGGCGGCGCAATTGCTTGTGACCAAAATGTTGGCTGACGAGGTGACGCTCGGGGTTTCACTTTCCGGTGCGCTGACTCCAGCGGGCCTTGGAATGTCCTGTTTGGTGCCACTGATTGAAAACGGCCTGGTTGATTGGATCATTTCAACAGGCGCGAATATCTACCACGACGCGCACTTTGCCTTGGGAATGACGCTTCATCAGGCCCGGCCCGGAATGAACGACCATGAGTTGCGGGAAAATCAGGTAATAAGGATTTATGATATAATTTTTGATTATGAAAACCTACTTGGAACAGACTCTTTCTTTCGAACCATAGCCCGTCAAGAACCATTTCAGAGGTCGATGGGAACGGCTGAGTTCCACCATCTCACGGGAAAATACCTGGATGCCCGTGAACGAGAATTTGGCCTGATTGGGAAAAGTTTCCTTGCCGCCGCGTTTAGAAATGGAGTTCCGGTTTTCACTTCATCCCCTGGCGATAGTTCGATCGGAATGAATTTGGCAGCCTTGCAACTCGAGGGAAACCTTCTTCAAATTGACACATTAAAGGATGTCAACCAAACGGCTTCAATTGTCTGGGATGCCAAGCAAAATGGAAAAAGCGCGGTCATGATTCTAGGTGGAGGGTCGCCAAAAAATTTCATGCTGCAAACAGAACCCCAAATCCAAGAGGTCCTGGGATTGCAGGAAAGCGGTCACGACTATTTCCTTCAAGTAACAGATGCCAGGCCTGATACTGGTGGCTTGAGTGGAGCAACCCCCCAGGAAGCGATGACATGGGGTAAGGTGGATCCAAGCCAACTACCCGACACCGTTACCTGCTATTTGGACAGCACCGTGGCCCTTCCCTTGTTGACGGCGTATGCGATCACCAAAAAGGGATCTCGTAACCCGAAGCGGCTGATGGATCGCCTTGAACCCCTGACTCATCAATTGAAAGAGGCTTATCGTCAAAAACTTTCACCATGACGATTCGCGTCATTACGACAAATGCAAAAGCCCGCATTTGAACGCGCCAATGATCTGATCAATAGGTTCGATTCCAACAGAAACCCGAATAAGCCCTGGACTAATTCCCTCCCTAATTTTTTCTGTTTCAGACCAAGACCTATGTGATGTTCCGGAAGGGTAGCTGAAAGTTGTTGCTGTGTGTCCAAGTGAAGGGCTTAGTGTGAAATTAGGGCAATTCTTGATAAATCGTTGCACACCTTCTCGTCCTCCTGGCACTTCAAAACTGACGATATTGCATGTTCCTTGCGGCATCAATCTCATGGCGGCGGCATATTCGGGATGATGCTCCAATGATGGATGGTGAACCTTCATGACGCCACTTGATTTGGATAGCCAGCGAGCTAATTGGGTTGAATTTTCATGTGAAGCTTGAACACGCAGGTGAAGTGTTTCGAATCCACGAGCTGTCAGCCAACAATCAAAAGGCGAACTGTTCATTCCATAGAGGCTGATCATAGGAACGATCGTCTTCTGTGTGGATGATTTCCCACAAATGAAACCTAGCGTGGCATCACTATGCCCATTGACAAGTTTTGTGAGACTTTCAACCACAATGTCCGCCCCTTTAAAAAGGGGCTTAAGAAGTGCAGGGGTTGGAAAGGTATTGTCGACAATCAGCATGGAGCCTGATTGGGCGCATATTTCTGAAATCTTGTCGATTTCACCAACTCGAACCAAGGGATTTGAAATCGACTCAACGAAGACAAGACTGGCGGGAACGCGCAGGGCATTTTTGAGGGTTTCTAACTGGTCGGGATAAAACCAATCGACTTGTGTTCCTCGTTTTTGAAAATCCATGATCAACGCCGTTGTCTTGCCATACAACCACCTGCTGGCAACCAGCCGGTTAACTTGGCCCAAACAGGACAAAAACACTGCCGCTATCGCTGACATGCCGGATGATGTGACGCAACCCCATTGAGCGCCATGGGCATCTACAAGTAATGCTGCAAGGTCGTCCGCATTTGGATGCCCATCTCTTGCATACAAGTACTGTCCGGTTGGGCTTGTGTAATATTGTTCTAATTCATCCAAATCAGAAAAGTTATAGACACTTGCTGGCTGAATGGCTGGAGCAAGGGATCTTTGACACGATGAGCCAATACGATGTGGCTTCATGGTTCCTCATTTATTCTTCAATAATTCTGAAATGGAAAATTCCCAGATTTGGCCTGCCGTTTCCTTGCGATAACCAAGGCGAGCCGATTGATCCCGTGATATTGATTCTTCAATTCCCAAATATTTTGTGGCATAGGCAATCCAAACGGCGCCAGTTCTCAATCCATCCTTGTCAAAGATAAAAACTGGCTTGCCGTTGGCTGATTGAATATCGCGGTCTAGACCGGCAAGCATTGCGGAATCCAGTTTTTTGGCTTCAATCTCAATGGATCTGTAATTCAAACCATATTTTTCAACCAACTCTCGCGTTGTTATCGCATTTTCATTCTCGTGACGAAGGTGAATTACCAAATAAAATCCAGCTTCTTTGAGCCAAGCAACTCCGTCTGGAAATGGTTGATGACCGCCAGCGATTTTATCTGACAACACGGCGTAACCTGGAATATCCACAGGAAATGAAGAAGGATTGCTTGCAACTGGTGAATTCTTGGGTGACGAAGAAATCTCGGGAGCTCCCAAATAAACTGTCGGCGGGGATATCAATTTGTTGGTTGTGACGGGGATTGGACCGGTACCACCGAAATTGGTGGCTGGATTTTGATTCGGTGGAATCGGAGCCATGGAAAAAGGGCCCGATGGTGGTGCCGATTGAAATGCTGGCGTAACCGACGCTCCCATGGAGGTGGGCTGAGGGCCGGTCATGACTCCTGGTGGAGGAGAAATTGTAATGGATCCCGGCTTCTGAGTTGTTCCAAACAGTCTTTGTCCCAAAGGAGGCTTCTGGCATGGAGAACAGGTGCTAGATGTCTGGCATCCTGCAAAAGCAATTGATGCAATTAAATTTAACTTGATGTAGCTTCTCATACATTTAATCCTCATGTCACAAATAGATGTTACGAAAAACATCCTATGGTTTGGCAATTCGAACTTTGAACAATAACAATAAATAATTGAATTATGGTTCCGGATGTTACGGTCGGGTGGGAAATAGCTTCGATGGCGTTGACACTAAACGCATGGAAAAGACGTAATGATATTTCTCCTTAGTTTCATAATACTTGAATGTGCGAATGGAGGAAAACGCTGTGATTCATGATGATTCGAAACATTTTCAAGAACAGAAAAAATTACTTCGGGAGCAAGCCCATGAGCGACGAAACGCTCAAACCGACAAGGATTCTCTCAGCGAACTAATATGCAACAAGCTTATGGCAGCTGATGAATACATATCAGCAAAAACTATATTATGGTATGTCGATGTTCGAAGCGAGGTTAGAACTCGTCAACACTTGGGAAAAGCTCTCGATGATGCCAAAAAAATTGCAGTGCCCTATTGCGTTGATGGCTATTTGAAATTGTTTCATCTGGCGGACTTGGATGAACTTTCATTAGGGAAATATCGTATTTTAGAGCCAAAAGCAGATCTTCGAAGTTTGCCTGAGAAGGCTGTCGATCCACAAGATTTGGATTTGGTTGTTGTCCCTGGCGTTGGATTTGATGTCCGTGGCGCCCGAATGGGTCATGGATTTGGTTATTATGACAAATTGCTTGAGCGAGTCAGGCCCGGCATTCCTTTGTTGGCTTTGGCTTTTGATTGTCAAATTTTTCCTGAAATTCCTGTTGCCCCCCACGATGTTTTCATGACAAAAGTCTTGACTGAAACAACACAATATCCAAAACCATCCAGTTGATATAGTGAGACGGGAATGATGCCTGCAACAATCGACGACACTTATGCCGAAGCATTCCGTAGCATATACGCTGAGATTTTAATCACAGCCAAAAATCGCAAATGGCTTGATCATGCTATTTCAGCGGCAACTGGCAATGCCTCAAGCACCATCATGTGTGATTGTGAGGCAGGCTTGGATAGGTATGTGGGACCAAGTGGTGATCTAACCCTTGAAACCCCAAATTCAAGACCTGGTGCTCTGGTTCAATTCCATATACCTCGGTTTAAAAAAGATCGCGTTGAGTCACTTGGAAAATCATTGTTGATGCGTATCAGTCAAAATGTTCTTACTTGCCCAACCACTGCAGTTTTTTCCGTCAACCCTTCAAACGATTGGCTGCCGATTGGAAAAAAAATCGCTTTTTTTGGTGATGGGTACCAGCATCGCGATCAACGATTCGGCAGAAAGGTTTGGGTCATCCCTATTCTCGGAGGCGAGTTTGTCATTGACCGCAGATTTTATTTTCATGATGGACTCATGGGTGGCAACCTTTGGTTCATGGGTTCTACCGAGGATTCCGCATTGCTAGCGGCAGAAAGGGCTTTTGCCGGCGCTTCAGCAATTTCGGGAGTCATTTGCCCATTTCCAGGCGGCATCGCTGCAAGCGGATCCAAGGCTGGTAGCCGATATAAATTTGCAGTTGCAAGCACATATGCGGAATATTGCCCAACTTTACGAGGTGTTAGCGGGCTCGAATCATGCCTGCCCCCAAATGTTGAGTCCGTAATGGAACTTATTATTAACGGACGCGACCTCAAAACTCTTGTTCAAGCCACTCAGGCTGCGATTAAGGCGGCCATAGACACTCCGGGCTTGATAAAAATTTCGGCTGGAAACTATGGCGGCAGACTTGGAAAGTCCTTTATATATTTAAATCCGGCTAAACAACCGGCCAATCAATAGTGAGGGTTCCATGGCTATTCGCCATGAATCAACTTCTGTAATAATCACTGACATTCAATCATTTCTTGATTACATAAAAGGGGAACGATCCTTATCCCATCACACCCAAGCGGCATATCAGCGAGACCTTGATCGATACTCCACATGGGTCATTACCAATAGAATCAACCATCTTGAACCAACTTCCAAGCAGCTTCTTGATTTTGTCGAATTCCTTCATTCTGAAAAACTCAAACCGCCAAGTGTGGCTCGTCATCTCGCCTCATTAAAGTCATTTTATCGCTTCTTGAAATTGGATGAGCGAGTGCAAGATACGGCTGTGGATCTGCTGGCAGCCCCATCCCTATGGGACCGCGTTCCCCATGTACTTAGCCCTGAAATGGTGGATCAACTGTTGTCCGGACCAATTCCATCGGATCGGTATGCGCTTCGGGATAGGGCGTTGCTGGAAACACTATATGCGAGTGGATGCCGTGCTTCCGAGGCGGCGGGACTCCAATTGACTGACTTGAATCTTGGCGAAGGATACTGCCGTTGCGTTGGCAAGGGCAATAAGCACAGGGTGGTGCCTCTTGGAGGTCGTGCTATCACTGCCATCCGGGAATACCTCGAACTTCTCCGACCAAAAATCATGTCAGAAAAACCTGCATCAGAAGCGCTGTTTGTCTCATCACGGGGAATGCCATTAGAACGAACAATGATTTGGAGAATCGTTAAGAAATATGTGACGCGGCAAGGAATTCATGTCAAAGTGAGTCCCCACACATTAAGGCATAGTTTTGCAACTCATCTTTTGTCGGGTGGAGCAGAATTGAGATCAGTCCAAGAAATGCTGGGCCACTCAGGAATAGCAACAACTCAGAAATACACGCATATCGACAAAAACAGGCTTAGGTTGCTGCATCAGCAGTTTCACCCAAGAGGCGGATCCGGCACGAATTGAGACGCGGGGAAGGTCGTGCCACCTTCCCCGCGACCCTGCTCGTTTTAAAAGAAAGTCTGAAGTAACATTTCTCTGAGAAAAAAAGAAAGAGAATGAACTCTCCCCACCAATAAGGGCGAGGAATTGAAATAAAAAGTGCCATGAAAACCAAAAATATTTTCAAATGGGTTACAAATCAGCAAATGGAAGAACAGTAACTTTGAAATGTTGATCTTGTGAGAAACAATCAACAACTTTGCCAGGTTCCCACAATTCTTTTTTGACAAATCCTAGGGCAAGGGGATTTCCGTTGATCCCTTTGGAAATCGATGTAATTTTTCCAATCTCTTTTCCATGTGCATTCAGAGATGAGCCAGAAGAAATATTCCCCGACCCATCTATTTTCATTAAAATCAATTTTTTATTAATTTGGCCTCGATCTCGCGCCATGACTATTGGCTCTTGTCCGATATAACATCCTTTTGTACCAGAAACAGAAATAGCATTTCTTCTTAGCTCAGGTATAAAGACAGTATCATTGATTTCATTACCCAGCTTGGGAAGACAGGCTGCTATCCTAAGTTCATCCCAAATTTGTTCACAGGCAAACTTTGCTCCACATTCAAGAAGATTTTTAACAATAATGCTTCCATGCTTGGCAAGAAAAACTATGTCGTAACCTTCTGATCCAAGCCAATCAACTCTTCTGATATGGCATACGGCATCTCCGATGTTTCTTTCCATGTGCTGCCATCGGGTCAATTGTGGAAGATCTGTTTCCAGAATAGAAGCAAGAATTACCTTGCACCTAGGGCCCATTAAATGAACCTGACAAAATTCATGAGACCGATCTGAAAATTCTACTTGTTCACTGATGAGATGCCGGTCCAAGTGGCGAATGAACTCGTCTTCCATCCCATGTGGCAAATCAATCCAAAATCCATCTCTCCCACGGCTTAACAAAACATGGAATATATTGGCCCAAGCGACAACTCTTGCCCTGCTATTGGCGAAAAAGGCTTCAACCCCTGCGCCGATCGGCATTCCAATAACTTCATTAGTACACAAATTATGTAAAAATAATCCAGCATCTGGACCAACAACTTCAACCTTGCCTCGCGTTGATAAATCAAATACCAGCGACCCATCTTTTAATGATTGGGCAATCATCTCCTTGTATGGTAGAAACAAACTTGGTTCAGTTATTCCTAAGTTTCCATAGAATCCATGGGATTCCAAGACAGGTTTTAAAAGCGAATGGTGCAACATGGTTATTGCCTCATAGTTACCAAGATCGTTTAAAAACGCACTTGAGAGGATTCCGAATAAATAAAATATTATTTGAAATATCGACCAATCGCTGGATCTCGTTTATGTTCGATATCAAATTGGCCTGCACATCCTCACAAGCCTCGAATGGTAGCACTTGATAAAGGAATATAGAGGCCTTGGAGATAACGGTTGACCACAATCGCAAGGCCCTAACTGTCGGATCCGCTTCTCTTCTCACATCATGAGAGTCAGGATTGGAAAGCACCCACGACGCTAAATGAGAAAATCGTGTGTCTTCTATGATTTTATTACTAATTATTATGATTCGTCCGCCATTTTCAATAGTTGAAGTCATTCGATTTGTAAGCTCAGCTAGCTCAAAAAATGAAAACGCTTTTTGAATATCGAGAATAATAAGATCTGGAGCAAGAGAAATTTCACAGGTCCAAATCTTTCGCCTTAGTGTTTTTGCAATTCTAAAGGCTTCCATGTTTCCAGCAACCCAATGAGATTCACCTTCTGATGGACCATTGACATGCATAATCAAATAGGGTGAGCCCAATAAACCAAGGGCTTCGCCTTTTGGACCATTGGGCAAAAAGTAAGACATCCCCTTAGAAATCAAGCTTGCGGGACTATTCTCGTTGTTAATTTGTTGGGTTCCGCAAGCAATAATAAGAAAATCTGCCTCAACCAGCCTTCTGTTCAGATAAACATTTTCTCCATTTCTAGAAGATCCAATAATGCTTTTATTTAACAAATCTGCAGAGTTATGCTGCAAAACCGAGCATCCCCCAGAAATTTCACTTACTTTTTCAACTTCCAAATCAGTTGCATAACCTGGAAGCAAAAGGGTGATTTGGGACTCACCTATTCCGGCCTTCCCAAGCGCTGATAACAAGGCGGAAAGCTTAAAGGCATTGTTGAATATGGGTGGATCAATCGCAATTGTTACCTTATCATCTGGTGTGACACATTTCTCAAGTTGTGGCAATCCAACGGGTGATTGCAAGGCGCTTTCTAGACTATTTGCTTTGAAGCTTTGGATGAAATTTGGCATCTCCTGAAATGACTGGTCGGTTTTCAGCCTCAATGATTTTCCCAAAATATTGATGTCCATTTTAATCTCGACTTGAATTCCATTTGGGCCTTATTAAACACGCTCTTGGATATATCCGTCCTTTAATTTCATACAAAAACTTTATGTTTTTACCCTTACTACAAAGTCGCGCGAATCGGTGACATTTAGCAAGGAAATTGGTTCATTGATTTTGCGAGACCAATTTCTCTAAATCTTTAAAAAATCCAGGGTATGTTTTTGCAACGCAATTAGGATCTTCAATATTAATTCCTGGAATCCTTAAACCTGCCAATGCAAGGCTCATAGCCATGCGATGATCTTTGTAGGTGCACAAAGTGGCCTCGTGGTAATTGCCTGGCTGGATTCTGATTGATGTTTCCGTTTCCTCTACCACCGCACCAATTTTTCTCAACTCGGTGGATAGCGCTGATATTCTATCAGTTTCCTTATGTCTAATATGACCAATATTTCTAATTGTTGTGGGGCCATTCGCGAATAACGCGACCGCTGCCAGTGTCATCACAGTGTCGCTGATAGAGTTCATGTCCACATCAATTCCTTGATACGCTTTTCCGGAAACGGTGATTGAATCGCTTTCGACCAATACATCACACCCCATTTTCTTCAGCGCATCGACAAACCCGACATCACCTTGCAGACTAGATTTTGTTATACCCTGAATTTTCACCCTTCCCCCCGTTATTGCTGCAGCACCCCAGAAATAACTTGCGGCGGACGCATCTGGCTCAATCGAATACGATTCTCGATATGCATTGGGAGAATGAATTACTTCAAATGAGCCGGCAGTTGTTTCCTTAACAGGCACATTCCACTGCTTGAGCATTTGAATTGTCATGGTGACATAAGGCTCGGATACCAATTTCCCTTCAATTCCAATGCTCATGTCACGACCACACCATGGAGCTGCCAGCAAAATTCCAGAGATGAATTGACTGGACACATTTCCCGACACGCCGACATTGTCAGTATCCCATCCCATCGACTTGACCGTGACGGGAGGATAACCAGCCTTTAAATGACACTGGTATTCAATTCCAAGCGATGACAAAGAAGATAGGAGGTCACCCAAAGGGCGTTCCCTCATACGGGTAACTCCATCTAATTTGTAGGCCCCACTTCCAAGCGAACAGATGGCGGTCAAGAATCGCATGGATGTTCCGGAATTTGCCAAATACAGTTCGGCTGATGGACTAGGGATCAAGCGGTTGGTGTCCGAATCTGCACGCCTACAAACAGAAATGTGGCCTTGATTCCAATCACATGTGATTTCCCATCCCAGCCTTTTAAGGCTTTCAACCATGACTTCCGTGTCTTCGCTGGCAAGTGCCCCGTGTAATTGGCATGGCCCCATTCGTGAAGCCAGTGCTGCCAAAACAAGCGCCCTGTTGGTGATACTTTTGCTACCGGGAACGACACAGGTTCCACTTAATGGCCTTGGGGAAAAAAGAGCCAACTGACATTCCATTATTTATCACCAATCATGACTCAAATTTAAATGGATCAGGATATGTCACGCTTTGCAGGCAGAGTCCCTTGGCAGGAGCTGTTGGCCCAGCTTGGCTTCTTGATCCAGAAGCCAAGGTATCCGCAAGTGCCGATACAGGTCTGTGCCCACGACCAATATCAATCATGGTCCCCGTTATTGCGCGAACCATGTTGTACAAAAAACCATTAGCCTCGATTTCGAGCCATACTAGCCAGTTGTCCACCCCGAGCTCAATTCGATAGATTGTTCGAACGCTTGACTGCCTGTTTGGCCACCTCGTTTCAAATGCCCTGAAATCGTGAGTTCCATGGAGTGGGTCAATGGCTTTTTTCATACGCTCAGGATCAAGGGTTTGTGGCACCTGAAGCTGAAAACGACGACGAAAAACATCCAACTTTCCGCCATGAATAATTGTATAGCGATATGTTTTTTTTTGCGTATGTCTCAAAGCATCAAAATCAGGTGGCATTTCATCAATGCGATGAAGATCGATGTCATCAGGCAAATGGGCTCGCAAGGCAAACAATAATTTATTGATTGGTATGCCTATTGTTGTGACAAGGCTAGCTACTTGGCCTCGAGCATGCACTCCACGATCAGTCCTTCCGCTACCCCTGCAATATTTGCCAGGATCACCAAGCCGACCGAAGGCCTCCTCCAAAGCGCCTTGAACGGTTCTTTGACCCACCTGATACTGCCACCCATTGAATTCTGTGCCGTCATATCCGACAACTAAGCGCAATGTTCTCATGGGAAACTACTTGAGAAAATTGAACTTCCCTGACGCAATCAGGATTTCGGCAATCTGTACGGCGTTTGTTGCTGCACCTTTACGGAGATTATCCGCGACCACCCAAAGATTCAGGCCATTCTGGATAGTTGAGTCTTTCCTTATTCTCCCAACGAACACCTCATCTCGGCCTTCACAGTTGATCGGCGTCGGCGCCTCCTGCTTTCCTGTTCCGTCTATCAAAACAATGCCTGGGGCACGGGACAAAATATCTGTGGCTTTGTCGACTGAGATAGGTCGTTCGAATTCGATGTTGATCGATTCGGAGTGACCCGTCCTCACAGGCACGCGAACAGTTGTCGCATTCACAGCAATCGAATCATCACCCATGATTTTTTTTGTTTCGCGCACAATTTTCCACTCTTCTTCGCTGAACCCCTCATCACCAGGCTTCCAATCATGAGCCAAAACATTTCCAGCCAATTGTTCAATATGTGCCAATGGCGGTGGCACAGCGATTCCCTGCCCAATGGCTTTGATTTGTGAGTCCAGGTCTGCCAAACCTGTGGCGCCTTTTCCGGAGCTTGCTTGATAGGTGCTAACAATTACCCGCTTGATTTTAGCAAAATCATGAAGTGGCTTGAGGGCAACTACCATCTGGATGGTCGAACAATTCGGATTGGCAACGATGCCTTTTGGAATATTTTCCAAGGCATTCGAATTGACTTCTGGAACAACCAGGGGAACATCCGGATCCATTCTCCAGGCACTGGAATTATCGATAACGATAGCTCCGGCTGATACAGCGACAGGACTCCATTCCCTGCTGACAGATGCCGGCGTGCTTGACAGCACGAAATGGATGCCTTCAAAAGCCTTCTTGGACAAAGGCTGTATGGTATTTGATTCGCCAGCAAACTTGATTTTCTTGCCAGCGCTTCTTTCCGAAGCAATGAATCGAATGCTCTCGAATTTGATTCCTCTTTCAAGAACCACTTGGCACATCAACTCACCAACGGCTCCAGTGGCACCGACAATAGCTAGGACAGGATTCATGCTAAACTCAAAATGAAACCATGAATTCAATAAGTCGCGCACCCTGTGCGAATGAACTTCAATATACCACGGACGCTGCCTCTGGGCGGATTTCATGAACCAATTGAATGACGAATTGTGGATGCGCAGGGCACTTCGACTTGCATCTAGGGGTTTGGGCCATGTGGAACCCAATCCCATGGTTGGCGCCGTTATTGTTGATCGGGGTGAGTTGGTTGGTGAAGGTTGGCATCATCGATACGGCGGCCCTCACGCCGAGATAATCGCTTTATCATCGTGTAGAAGACTAAATGAACAAATGATCCTTTATGTTTCCCTTGAACCGTGCTGTCATCATGGCAAAACTCCGCCTTGTACTGAAGCAATCATCAGATCAGGCATCAAAAGGGTTGTTATTGGCTGCCAAGATCCTTTCCCGTCAGTATGTGGAAAGGGAATTGAACAATTAAGAAACGCTGGCATTGTGGTTGAGGGTCCAGTTCTACTCGAAGATTCGAAAAACTTGATTCTTCCTTTTATTAAGTCGGTTACCCAGCGAAAACCCTGGACGATCCTTAAGACTGCTGCATCACTTGATGGCAAGATTGCTACACGAAATCATGAATCGAAGTGGATAACTGGTATCGAATCAAGGAAGCATGCGCATCAGTGGCGTGGGATGGTGGATGCCATCGTGGTCGGAATCAACACGGCCATAAAGGATGATCCACTGCTCACAGCAAGGCCTTCAGGCCCAAGAGTCGCGGCGAGAGTTGTTTTTGACCGTTCGGGCAAACTTTCCGATCAATCAGCATTGGTAAAAACGGCCAAGGAATTTCCCTTGCTTGTTGTGACAACTGATCATTCTCCCCGGGATTGGAGAAATAAATTAGAAAAAGCCGGGGTAGAAATGCTTGTATATAACATTAATGGCATTAATAGCTTTCTTAGTGAAGCTGGCAATAGAAAATGGACTCGAGTGCTAATTGAGGGCGGAGGAACTCTTATGGGGGCTTTTTTAGACTCTAGTAATGTTGACGAATTTCATCTTTATCAAGCATCAAAATTGATTGGTGGGTGCGAGGCACCATCATCCATCATGGGTGATGGATTCGGATCGCTTGGGGAAGTCTGGAACGGCAGCTTGATTGAATCCATTCAATTAGGAAATGATTGGTTCAGAAGGTTTATTAAAAAATAAGTCAAACCAAGGGTCGTTGAGGCCCGAATATTGGCATTCCTTAAGGCTGGCGAAATATAGGGCAATGTGTTATCAATGAGAATGTGATTTTTAACAGGATAAGATCTTAACTCCGTAGTAGTTGAGGAAGAATCATGCCTCATGTCGTTACAGAGCCATGCCGTGATTGCAAATACACGGATTGTGTGACTGAATGCCCAGTAGAGTGCTTTTACCAAGATGGGGACATGCTGGTAATTGATCCTAATGATTGCATTGATTGTGGTGCATGTGTGCCCGCATGTCCTGTTGAAGCCATCTATTCTGAAAGCAGCGTTCCAAGCCAATGGCAGGAATATATCAACATTAATCTTGAGCGTGCCGGGGTGCTTAAAGGGCAAGGCAAGCAGCTCAGCAAAAAACAAGCGCCAATGAAGGGACCCCGCTGCAAGGGATCATAAACTCCCTTTAAAAGTCACCCTAGTAATGATGAAGCCCATCCAAAGTTGGATGGGCTTCTTGATTTGGTAAGGTTCAAGTTATGACTGGGAAAACTGGAATCCTGCTTCTCCAACTTGGAACTCCTGATGCCCCTACAGCATCAGCTTTGCGCCGATATCTTGGCCAATTTCTATCCGATCCCCGCGTGGTTGATTGGCCAAAGCTCATTTGGCGACCCGTGCTGAACCTGATCATTCTGACTTTTCGACCTCGTAAGTCCGCTGCCAAATACAAGCTGATTTGGAATGATCAATCAGGATCCCCGCTGATGAGTCATTCAAGAAAGCAGGCAGAACTACTTCAACAGAAGTTCCCGAATATCCCAATTGAACTCGGGATGACATATGGAAACCCAAGCGTTGACTCCGCCATCGACAAACTTCGCTCCAATGGAATCGACAGAATTATTGCCTTGCCAATGTTTCCTCAATATTCCGCTACGACTACGGCAGCAGCGACAGATGCCTTGTTTAAGAGTTTGGTTCGGCAGGAAATCAAGAGGGTTCCCGATATAAGGGTTATACCCCCCTTCCCTGAATTTCCTGCTTACATCGAAGCTCTCGCCATCTCAATCGAGGAAGATTTGAGAAAAATCGATTGGGATCCCGAACATTACATCATCAGTTTCCACGGAATACCGAAGCGATACTGCAAGCAGGGCGACATCTACGCCACGCATGTCAAGCAAACAACCAGAAAGCTTGTTGAACGAATGGGATGGAAAAGAGGCAGTTGGAGGCAAACTTTCCAATCAAGATTTGGTCCTGAAACCTGGCTGAAGCCGTACACAGATGATTACTTGAAGGAACTGGCTTCTAGTGGCATCCGAAAGGTGTTTGTCGTTGCCCCAGGCTTCACCGCTGATTGCCTTGAGACAATCGATGAAATTGGTAGAGAATTCCTTGAGGAGTTTCATGAGAAGGGGGGAGAGCAAATCCGGTTATGCCCCTGCCTCAATGATCATCCACTATGGATTTCCGCCATGCAGGAACTGATCAGCTCTGAAGGAACCGGATGGATCTGATCACTCCATTTTCTTTCCTGTACCATGAATAGACCACCCCCCTGATTGCCTGCACTTTGTTTCCAGGCTGTCGTTCAGATGTTGTCCAAGGATTCGGTAAGAACAAATTCGCGGTAGCGGTTTCCCCAGCCTTCTCATCGTCGCACATATCGATGTCCATTCTGATGGCAGTAATGTTGCATCGTCGCTGATCACGACGATTCTGGTTGCACCATTCAACGAAGCAACCCTGATGGCACCTGCAAGATCAGTATGGCCTCCAGGACGGGTATTCCTGATGGTTTGAATTGCTATTTCTGACCGATAGGCATTCCAAGTCGACCACAGTCCGGTCGAAGCCACTTCATCGACACTTTTGTCAAAAAGCCAGATCCTGACTTGGTTGCTAGATATGGAAGTTGATGAAACCGATTCAAATCCTCTTATCACATTTTCCCATCCACCACCGAGGCCCATGCTAAGGGAGCGATCGATCACCACAGCAAGCTTTTCGGCTGGCCATTCACTTTTGAAACAATTCAAAAACAGATCAGTGTCGCGTTGAGGGCAACCCCGTTCAAGTTTTCCTCCTATATCAGATGTTAGTGATGAATCCATGTCGAGTAATCTTGTGCCTTGCATGGCGTTTCTGACATCGTGGTTTAATAAGGCAATTGGCGAGAGTTGTGCTGTAAACGGAACATCTTCAAGATGGTCGTTGGGTATAAATTTTGGGGAAGGTATTTTTAGTTCATTTGCCCAAAAAACAGTGGCTTGGCGATTCAGACTTTCGACTGGATTGAGATAACTTCCAGAACCTTGAAAATGCAAAAATAAAACAATAAATAAAAGGAAAATAATTCCGTGGAAAGCCACTGAAATCGATGCGGCTAAAAAAAGCTTTTCCAGTTTCAAAAAACGGGCCACGATACCATTCCTCGCACATTGGAATGAACCCAATATCCAACCCGTGATTTGAACTCAAGAACATTTGGATTTCATTTTTCTGGCTTCATTACCACACCTTTAAGCTGGAGCAATCGACCTAATTCCAAAAGTGGGTTGGGGTGATCGTCAACTCGCAAGTCAATTTCACGATCACCAAGCTTGTTGGGGCCACCTTTTTCCCGAACAATTAAAATCGCTGCGGATTGTTTTCCTCTTTTGTCACCACCTGCTTTTTCCCCGGCGAGCAAAGCCTCAAATATCCGCTTGGGAAAGCTTCCCTTTTTTGCCTCAAATGCCGCGCACATCTCTTCAAGAACTTCAGGCCCCGCCAAGAGGTTGCCTTGAACGGTATATCCTTTTCCTTGTTTGGAACCGGCCCATGCCAAACAGCGTGACCCTGTGAATGCGAAGGCATTCCCCTTATGGTCAACAATGCCCACCTGTCTCATTTCCTTTCCAGGGTCGGCATCAAGTAAAATCCTGATTGCTTGTTCAGGACTTTTTCCTTGAGCTAAAAGCACTAATGAATCGGTTCCTAAATTTGTATTCACATAGCTTTGGGTTGCCGTACCACCGATATTGGCTTTTGCCCAGGGAACAGCTGAACCAACGGCCAAGTATTTGCTGGCAACACCAATTCCTATCGCGCCACTTTCGGAATCAAGAGCGACGATACTGAATGTGTTAATTTTTTTTTCAATCAAGGAACCGGAATTCCCGGCTGTGTAGGTGAGCGTTCCGATGGCAAGAACGAGTGGAATCAATCGAAGCGAGAGTAATTCATGTTGCCTTGTCATGACTGAATCCCCAACTTTTTAGTCATATTGTTCACATATATGGAGCCGTTCAGCATCGAACAAAAGGATCGGAGTTCTCAATTGGAAGACTATCTTGGAATATCCTTGCAAAGCACCGTTGCGGAAAGCGAAATAGGTTTTTCCTCACGGCTTTCTGGTTTTTGGACGGAAATGCTGAGAAAACATCCCACCCAGTTCGAGGGAGTATTTGCCGAATCCGTTAAATTTGAAAAAAGAAGTGACACACTCATTCGCCACTATCTGGTCCATAAAAACATTATAGATTTTATTGTTAATTGCTTGAAAGATGTTGGCATATCATATCTCGAGATAAATCGCGAAGACTTTTTCTCAAAATATGAAGCCTCAAGTCCTGATTGGTGGCAAATTGAACATTAAGGGCAGATTGATTTTTTTCTTGTTTCTTCACAACGATGGGATTCAGCAGAGTGTCATTTGATTTGAAGTTCCATGCAGGAGGCAATGGATTCAGTGCATGTTTTCATCAGCGCTGGGGAACCTAGCGGAGATCTGCATGGGTCCAATCTCATCGGTTCGTTGAAACAGTTGGATTCGACCATAACCTTTTCGGGATTGGGCGGCGAAAGGATGATTGCCGCTGGAATAACACCACTCGTTCATGTCAAAGATCTTTCGGTGGTTGGATTGCTTAAAGTAGCCGAACGATTCTTCGACCTTTCCCACTACTTGGATTTAGTACGACGCCATTTCATGAAGAACCGTCCTGATGTTGTGGTTCTCATTGATTTTCCTGGTTTCAATTGGTGGGTTGCAACCAGAGCCAGGGAATTTGGTATACCCGTTATCTATTTTGTCCCACCTCAATTATGGGCTTGGGGTGGATGGCGTGTTGCAAAAATGAAGAAACTAATCGACAAGGTGCTTTGCAACTTCGAATTCGAAAAACAGTGGTTTCATGCCCGGGGAGTGAATGCCGAATTGGTAGGCCATCCTTATTTCGATGAGTTGATCAACAGGCAAATCGATACAGATCTAGTTCATGCAATCAAAAGCAAAGGATCTCCAGTAATTGGTATTCTTCCTGGTTCTCGTGTTCAAGAACTTCATCATAATCTTGGCAGCCAACTTCAAGCAGCGACAATCATCCACAAAAAGTTTCCTTCAGCACATTTCCATGTTGCATGCCTTCATCAAAGGCATGCTGATCTTGTTCGAGAAAAAACACGAAGTGAATCCTTGGCTGAAATTCCAATCACCATTCATTCTGGCACTACTAAGGAAGTCATAAGTGCTTCGGACTGCACAATCTCGGTATCTGGTTCGGTAAGCATTGAATTGCTACAGGCTGCAGTGCCATCAGTCATCCTGTATCAAGCATCACGACCAATGATTGTCTTGGCAAAATGGCTCATGAAATGTCGATTCATAAGCCTTCCCAACTTGATTGCTGATACGGAGCTTTTTCCTGAATTTGTAAATCACAAACCGCTAGGAACCGAATTGGCAGGAACCATATGCGATTGGCTGATAAATCCCCAAAAATTTGAGCAATCAAGGCAAAATCTGAAAAATCTTTGGAACTCAATTTCTAAACCAGGTGCTTGTGACCGTGCGGCTAGACAAGTTGTTCACTTAGGAACAACAAGGAAGAGAAAAGCTTCTTAGGGGCTCTAACACAACCGTGCTAAGCGGTTCCAGCAGATCAGGATACATCCAATTGTCAGGAAAGCCTGATGGATGTCAGCGCGCTTCTCATAACGAACCCTGAGTCGCCGTTGCTGGAAGAGCCATGCGAAGACGCTTTCGATGATGGAACGATGCTTGCCCAGGCCG